>Ga0209415_10000285_pt1 | contig 90693 bp, 91 predicted proteins | sample PeaSoiSIISIP2007_FD_187696 | JGI IMG/M metagenome (GOLD analysis project Ga0209415, IMG submission 187696) | Peat soil microbial communities from Weissenstadt, Germany - SII-SIP-2007 (SPAdes) (version 2) | ecosystem: Environmental > Terrestrial > Soil > Wetlands > Peat | place: Germany... | reverse complement strand
AACAAGAACATCACGTCAAAGGCAGGATAGAGTCCCGAGGCGTTGAACTGGTTTATCCGGTTGGCGGTAAGCCCGGAACCCGAGCGACAATCGCAACTGACGCGAGCCGCAAGGCAAGCGACGACCGCAGGTTGGCAAGGGTCTAAAGCGAGCTACTGGCCGAGACGAATAAGCTCAACACCACCTCGGGACTCTTAGTTTTTGCACGAAGTGAAGGACGGGCGTCCCCGTGATCCTGCCCTGAGCGAAGTCGAAGGGTCCAAGCCGAGTGCAGCTCGGCAGTTCAGGCGGGTTGAACCAAGCGGGACGCTCCGATCGCGTCAGCCAGAGCAAGGCATTGATCCTTATCGGGAATTGGTGCTTGCGCTCGCGCCGGATATTCGTCGTACGTCCTCTGGTCGAGCATTCTTCCGTTCTTGGCTTTTCTGACGCCTCCCCACTGCTTGAAGAAGAAGGGCACTCTCTGCTCCCGGCACTGGTCGCGAATTGAGATCACCCAGTCCTTGCGCATGGGACGAGCGCCCGGCCCGCTCTCTCCGCCGACGATGACCCAACTGATGCCGGACAGGTCTAACTGACCGAGGTCTTCGAGAAGAGGCTCAATCGAGAGGAAACGCACCTTCGCGGGAGCGCCGCGAAGATCGTCGATCCTGGGCAGACCATATTTGCGATCTTCCACGCTGACACCCCACCAGATATGCTCTTGCTTCGCTGCGAAATCGAGCGGTCTGGTGAGCATGTCGCGCAGACGTTCGGAACGCTTTGTCAGCACCTGATAGGTGTGCCAGTTTGCAACCGTCATCACCCGTGACACCAGCTCGACATACTCGTCGGGAACGCCATCCTGAAAAAGATCGCTCATGGAATTCACAAACACGAGCTTCGGCGAGCGCCAGGTAAAAGGCTCCGTCAGCTTCTCCGGTACAAGCCTCAGATCGAAACCCTGCTCGTAAGGATGTCCCTTCACACCGCGAAAGCGCTCTGCGAATGTCTCAGCGTAGCAGTGCTTGCATCCGGGACTGATCTTCGTGCAGCCGCGCACTGGGTTCCAGGTGGCATCGGTCCATTCGATTTGGGAGTTGAGGGACACTAAACCTCTCCGGCGGTTGCGTACTTCTTAAATATATCTGCCACGATGTTCCCTGCCACTCCCACCTGTGACGCAAAGAACAGGTAGTAAACAGTGGCACCTATGCTGTTCCTCATCGGCAATGGGGTTGGTACGTGTTTGAACCCAGCCACGTCGATCAAGCGTTTCTGGAACGCCACCGCAATTGATTCGTTTGACTCCTTCTCCGGAAAACCAAATAAGTTGCCCGTCGTCGAATAGGCCACCTGTTCCCAAGATCGATCACCCCAAAATTCATTGAATCGAGCAATCTGCGCGGGTGCCACTTTGTCAGGATTCTTCCAGAGCACATTGCGATTCATGCCCATGACCGGGAAATTCAGGAACATATCAATCGTGCCCAACTGGCCTGCATCAAACACAACCTGCCACTTGAGGTTCAGTCCATAAGGGTCCAACAGGCAAAGCGCCCGACGGTAGCTCTCGAACTTCAATGTTGGGAATATCTCGTCGAGCAGCACGAGATTGCAGTCGCCCGAGTAAATGTGCACGTCTCGTCGCGTCCCAACGGACTTTCGCAGGTAATCCGCCTTCGCAGCATCCATGTCAATAAAGTGGTACTCGCGGAACGGGGGTTGCACGTTGAGTGCATTGATCGGGCTTCCTGGAACAAACTGCCCAGTGCTCTTTGCAATATGGGTCCCCGCCCCGGAAAATGCGTCGATGTAAATGTGAGGTAATTTCTTTGAGTTCAGGATCCTTGAGTAGGCGGATGCATAGTCGCGAACAATTTCTAGCTTTATCTCGGACCAGTAGCCAATTTCGTCAAATTCGAGAAAGGCTTCGCTCATAATTCGCCATTTATTCGCCTGTAAGACTCTCCCGAGAATGCCACACCTGGAGCGGTTTGCCAATAGGTGCCGAAACCCTACAGCGGTATATTCCCATGCTTCTTCGGCGGATTTTTGTCGCGCTTGGTTTCGAGCATCTCCAGCGCCTGGATCAGCTTCTTCCGCGTGTCGCGCGGCTGGATCACGGCATCCACGTATCCCCGATCAGCCGCGACGTAGGGATTGGCAAAGCGCTCGCGGAATTCTTCAATCTTCTTTTGCCGCATCTCTTCGCGGTTGATGGCCCGCTCCAAGTCCCGCTTGTAAACAATGTCAACCGCGCCCTCCGGTCCCATGACGGCAATTTCCGCCGTGGGCCAGGCGTAGTTTACGTCGGTGCGGATATGCTTGGACGCCATCACGCAATACGCTCCGCCGTAGGCCTTACGCGTGATGACGGTAATCTTGGGCACGGTGGCTTCGGCAAACGCGAACAGCAGCTTGGCGCCGTGCTTGATGATTCCGCCGTATTCCTGATTTGTGCCGGGCAGAAATCCGGGAACATCTTCGAAGGTCACCAGCGGGATATTGAAGCAGTCGCAGAAGCGTACGAAGCGCGCGCCTTTAATCGACGCGTTAATATCGAGCGTGCCTGCCAGGAATGCCGGCTGGTTGGCTACGATCCCTACCGGGCGTCCGTTCAGCCGCGCGAAGCCGACCACAATATTTTTCGCGTAATGTTCCTGCACTTCGAAAAAGTAGCCGTCATCGATGACGCCGTGAATCACGTCTTTGATGTCGTAGGGCAGGTTCGACTGGTCGGGAACAATCTTGTCGAGTGCAGGTTCAGCCCGGTCGATGGGATCGGTGCAAGCCTTGCGCGGCGGGTCGTCAAGATTATTCGACGGCACAAAGCTGAGCAATTCCCGCACCATCGACAGGCATTCCGCATCATCGTGGGCCAGGAAGTGTGCCACGCCCGAAGTCTCGTTGTGCGTGGCCGCGCCGCCGAGCTGATCTTTGGTGACTTCCTCGTGTGTGACGGTCTTGATCACGTCCGGCCCGGTGATGAACATGTACGAAGTCTTGTCCACCATCAGAATGAAGTCGGTGATTGCGGGCGAGTAGACGGCGCCGCCGGCGCACGGCCCCATAATTGCAGAAATTTGCGGAACGACACCGCTGTACAGAGTGTTGCGCAGAAAAATGTCGGCGTAGCCGGCCAGCGACATGACGCCTTCCTGAATGCGCGCGCCACCGGAGTCATTCAGTCCAATCAGCGGGGCTCCCATTTTGGCGGCGAGATCCATGATTTTGACGATCTTTCCAGCGTTGGATTCCGAGAGCGACCCACCAAAGACGGTGAAATCCTGCGCAAAGACGAAGACCAGGCGCCCTTCGATACGGCCGTATCCGGTGATGAAGCCGTCGCCATAGTGTTTCTGTTCGGCCATGCCGAAGTCGGTGCAGCGGTGCGTGACCAGCTTGTCGGTTTCTTCGAAGGTGTCTTCGTCGAGCAAAAACTCGATGCGTTCCCGCGCCGACATCTTGCCTTCTTTATGCTGCCGTTCGCGGCGCTGCGCGCCGCCACCCTCTTCGGCAAGGTGGTCGCGCTTTTTCAGTTCAGCCAGCTTTTGCTCGAGGTTCATGGCCGGAATTATAGCGGGTTGGGCGGAACGGCTGCGGTGAGCGGATCTGTGGTTCTGAAAACGCGACGGGCGAGAGCCTGCACTGAGCGAAGTCGAAGGGACGCTCGTCCTCTATTAAATCTTTCTGCTGCTACTCCATGCTTGAGCCCATGGGCTCATAGCGGTACTTCCGCCCGTCCCAGAAGATCGCCGAGGTCATGGCGTTGCCACCGGTCTCGTTGACATAAATCCCCATGCGTGACTTCTTCTTGGTGGAGAGCCTTTTAACCATGACCTCTTTGAAAGGAATGTTCACCAGCATGAACTTTGCCTTCGGGGTTGCGGCGTGCCAGGCTTCGGGCCCGCTTCCGTGGATCACCAGAATGGAGTATCCGCGCCGCGCGGGGTCGTCCGCGACAAAGGCCGTGGTCACCTTCGGATTGCCATAGCCGAAGAAGCTGTTGTAGGGATCGAGGACGACGTAATCGTTGTCGCCTTGATCCATCAGCGGACTCGTACAACGAGCCGGAATGACGAGATCTTCGACCCCGTCGCCGTCCAGGTCCGCCTTGAGCGGCGGGAGTCCGACTAGAGAGCAATTGGCGCCAAATTCTTTCTGGACGAAATCGTTGTCGACAGCGGGTTCAGTCGACGGTTGCTCGGCAAAAGCGACGGTCAACAGCAGGCTGACCGCGAAAAGGGGAAAAGCGGCTCGAAAATACGACATAGCCATACTCTAGACCGGCGCGACGGCGGTTCCTAGAGAAAGAACAGGTTCGCTTAGCACGAAAGTCACTAGGGGCGGCGAAGTCAGGACTTCCCGATCAGGACGTGCGGATTTGAGGTCGCCGCTCCGACGCCGGGATAGATTTCATCGTTGATCCAGTAGGACGCCAGCAAGGCTGCCAGCAGAACGCCGGCAAGCCAGAGCCACCAACGGCGACGGCGCCAGACAGCTCGAACGCTTGAATGCTGCAGGGGAAGGTCGACCAGGTAGGCCGCGCAATAGCAGATGTTTGCCAGCCCCGCGAGAACCAGGAGCGCAAGCATCAACGGCAGATGGAGTGCGGGACGAAAGTGCGACCAGCCGAGCAGGAACCAGCCGACCGTTACGGCAGTAAGAACCAGGTTGTACGTCACGCGGCGTGGCTCCCAGAATCGGATCGCATCATTCAGATAGCTTCGGGTTCCGTTCGATTTTTCCACGGGCGCCTACGTCTCTCCGCAGCAGAATAGCACGGGGTCGCGGCAACTTAAATCAAGAACGGCGACGGCCTATTTCGAGGCGCGCTGCTTCTGAAAGTGCTGCCAGCCCTGCGGACGAAGTTCGGATCGCATGCCCTGGTTGTTGACCAGCACGATGTGTTTGTCCGGCGTGATGCGGCCAATCTGCGTGACCGGCACACCTGCGATGCAGGTCGAAACACGCTTGGCGCCAGGTTCAGTGAAGAGAAGTTCGTAGTCATCGCCGCCATGCAGGGCGAACTTCAGATCGACCTCGTGACCAGGCTTGCCGATGACCGACCGCGGAATCGCATCGCTCAGAATTTCCGCCCCAACTCCGCTCTCCTCACAAATGTGTGCGAGATCGGTGGACAAGCCGTCGCTGATGTCGATCATCGATGAAGCCAGCTTTTTCCTCCGCAGAAATTGGCCAACTTCAAGCCGTGGAAGCGGACGAAAGTGTTGGGGAAAATCCGCGGGACGAAGCTTGTGCCCAGAGAACAGCAAATCCAGCGCCGCCGCGGAACCACCCAAGGCGCCGGTTACGTAAATCCGGTCTCCGGGACGCGCGCCGGAACGCCGCAGGGCCGCACCTTTCGGTACTGAACCAACGACCACAATGTCAGCCAGCACTCCGCCGGGAGACTCAGCCGTATCGCCGCCCGCGAGGCTGGTGCCGAACGTACCCGCAAGGCGAAGCAAGCCTTTGAGAAAGCGATCCACCCAGCTTTGCGGCAGACCGCGCGGCACGGCCAGCGACAGAAACACGGCAATCGGCTCGCCTCCCATAGCAGCAATGTCGCTGAGGCCGCGCACCAGGCAACGGTGGCCGACCACTTCTGGCGAATGCCATTCCCGCCGAAAATGCACGCCTTCCAGGCTGAAGTCGGTTGTGACCAGGGCTTCATGCCCCGGAGGAATGCGAAGAATGGCGCAGTCGTCTCCGATGCCGGCCACAATGCCGCGGCCTGGGCGCGCCTGTCCGCGGATACCTGCAATGATCGACTTTTCGCTAAGAGGCAAGCGGATTCAATATATAGGATTGGCGTACAGCCAACATGGAGGGGGCGCAACGGGCCCCGCTGTAGGGTAATCAGTTACCCGGCCAGGGTACGATGCTGCGTGCCCAGCCTTCCGTAACCAAAGGCATGTGCCTTGGCTCATTGACACAGCCAACCCACTTTGGTACCGTTACACAACGTTTCTAATACCTTTGGCCGGGCTAAGTGCTGCGTATGGCTTCGATTGCAGACACTGGCTGTTCTGGCCTGACCCTGGTTCCGGTAGGAACTGAGCGACGTAACTGGCCTCCATCCCGGGAGGGGACGTTCGCGAGGGCAGGATTTAGTGCAGTATCAAAGGCGGCGAACCTGCCGCAACGGCTGGGTCCTGATCAACATCGAAAGGAACGATTGCGCAAACGTTTCTACATTCTTTTCGTGGCGCGCGGTGAAGACGGACAACTCCGCAAGATCCCCATTCCCGTCCACTATCTGTACGTGCTGGTGGTAGGGGCCGCGATCGGCGGCCTGAGCCTGACCGGCATTGCCAGTTCCTACCTCCGCATGCTGCTGAAGGTTTCGCATTTCAACGAACTGCGTGCGCAAAAGGAAGACCTCAAAGACCGCTACGCCCGGCTGGAACAGGTCACCAAGGAAAAGGACATTCAGGTGGCGTCGCTGGGTTCGCTGGCCAATGAAGTTTCGTCACTTTACGGACTGAAAACCGACCCCATTCTAACGCCCGCGAACGACACCATGCAGGACGACCAGGTCACCTCTTCGCTTGACCGGCTCTACACGCTGCGATATACGGCTTTGAGCGGCGCCGCGACGACCGGTATTTCTCTTGGCCTGACGCGCGACGTTACACCTGCCGATTGGTTACGGGCGAACTCTGCTCCCAGCCTTTGGCCGGTGGAGGGTCCAGTTACAGGTTCATTTGGCGAACGCACCGATCCCTTCAACGGTGAAGGCGCCTTCCATAGCGGAGTGGACATCTCAGCTTCTTACGGACAACCGGTGATCGCGCCTGCCGATGGCATCGTCATCTTTGCGGATTTCATGGGCGGCTACGGCAAGGCGATCATCATCGATCACGGCCACGGCATCACCACTCGTTACGGGCATCTCGCCAACTTCTCGGTTGCCTCCGGACAATACGTGCACCGTGGCGACACCATCGGGGCGGTGGGCTTGAGCGGCCGCAGCACTGGGCCACACCTGCACTATGAGGTCCGCATCAACGACACTCCCGTCAATCCTCACAAGTATCTGCGCTTGACCCTGGCCCACACCGGCGGATTTGCCGCGGGAAGCTAGAAGAGCTTTCAGCTTTCAGCTCTCAGCCAAGAAAGACTCGTGCCCTGTGATCTGTCCGCTGTGGTTTTGCTGAAAGCCGAAAGCAGAGAGCCGACAGCTTTACTGCCTCAACCCCATCCAACGCTCCGACAGCACAATCGAGTTTCCCGGATTTTGGGGATCGTAGCGCACCGAGGTCGGGAGGCCGAGACGGCAGGAATGCAGGTTGATGAAATGCCGGAGGTAGGTTACGTCCTGCGAAGCTTCATACGACACTCCAGCCACGTCATACTGAAAAACCAGCAAAGTTGAAGACCGGTTTCCATCGCGGGGCACCTCGTTGACCTCAATCACGGTGCCATCCGTGATGCGGCCCACGCGGTCGAGCCAGGCGCGCCGCTCGCGCTCCAGGTCGTCGCTGGTCTTCGGTTTGCGCCGAAGAAACAAATACGCCACCAGGAGCACGATTAGGCTCCCGAGCACCAAGGCATACAAGGTAAATGGATTCATGACCTGCAGGAAGAACCTGACGAATGGAGCAAAACTTCCACTCCTCAGAATAAGGCCTGCGGTCGATTCGTGGAAGAGGGCCAGGGTTACGAAAGAGAAGCCTCGTTAAGAATTCCGTATAAGTTTCACAGCGGTCGTAGAGCAGGCCGTAGCTCAGTTTGTCTTGTCATCCCGAGCCGCCTTCTTTTGGCGAGCGAGGCATCTGGGCGCGCCGTGCGAATGCTTCGCGTTCTTTGCGAAGCGCCAAAATCGCACGTCTTGGCGCGCATCCATATTGGCAAACTGAGCCACTACCGTAGAGCACAGCAGGTTGTCAACATCTCGGTCCTACCCATTCGCCGCCGAGGTGTGATCGTGCACGATTTTCCAGCCGTCCGGAAACTTGCGGAAGATCAAGGTGAACAGGCCATGCGGCGTCTTGCCATCCGGCATGGTCAGATGCCACGCGCCACGCACGAAGGCGGCATCCGATCCGAGCGCCTGAATGTCGAGGTCGGAGAAATCCAGCTTGCCCATTTCGCGTCCTTCAGCCTGATAACGTTTGCGATAGCGATCCAGCGTGGGCTGCCAGCCCGAGGTCATCTGCGCATCCGAGAAGAAAGTTAACTCCGGCGAATTCCAGTAGCCGCGCATGAAACCCTCGAGATCATGTCGATTCCAGGCTTCGACTTGGAAGCGGAGAACGTTTTCCACGGCGGAGGAAACGTCACCGTTAGTCTCTGCGACAGCACATGGCAAAAGAAGAATGACAATTGCTGCGATGGAGACATGCTTGATCCTGGCCATGGAGATTCCTCCAGGTGGATTAGTTTCGCACAACGAGAAGAGAAAATAGAGCCAGCAGGCAGAAGCCAGTTGTTCCCCTCGAATGAGGGTCGCGAGGATTAGCCTTTACGCGCGGCTTTTCTTCGCCGCAGCGACTGCCATCACGCCGGCTTTTTCCCAGGGCCGCTTCGGACGCTCGGTGACCGGCTTATCGCGGTTCTCAATGCGATCGTACTGATACGACTCGCTGACCGTACCCAGCGACTCGTTGTACAAACTCGGCAGGCCGAGTCCTTCTTTGAGTTCCTCAGTGAATTGCTGCAGGGCTTTCAGGTGGTCCGCCGTGGCCGGCACCTCGGTCTTGGCGGTCTTGAGAAACTGCTGGTACCCACGGTTGACCAGCTTGGAAATCTCGCTGCCAATCAAATAGCCAGGATAGGCGAACAGTTTCACGCCATCGCCGCCGTTCTTCTGAATGGCTGCGGAACAGTTGTATTTCTTCAGGAAGACGCGCCCCTGCGTGCCCGGCGCTTCGATCAGGTCGAAACCATGATCGCGCAGCCAGTTCAAAGCATCCTCATAAGTCCGGTGTTCTACGTTCGTTGGCATTTCGTCCTTTGCTCTTGCTCTGTTTAGATGCGGGATGGTGCGAAACGTCTACATCTTCTGTGGAACCAACCAAGCTCTCTTATAATCTAAGGAATAGCGATTCGTGACCGCTCTTGCTCGCGCAGCACATTACGTTGGTCACGAGTGATCCAACCAGTTGTATGCAACGTGCGCTCTCAAAAGTCGGGGAAACGTCTACTCCATCAGCACATGCGAGTAATCTCGTCCACTCCAATCTGGGTCAACTCAGTTTGGACCGAATCGGCAACACTCCTTTGCTGCGGCTCGCACGCGTCTCCGCTGACTTGCTGCCCGGCGTCGAACTGCTCGGCAAAGCCGAGTGGCTCAATCCCGGAGGCTCGGTCAAAGACCGCGCCGCCGCCAACATCGTCGCCCAGGCCCGCGCCAGTGGCAAGTTAACATCCGGTAAAATTCTGCTGGATTCGACCAGCGGAAATACCGGCATTGCCTATGCCATGATCGGCGCCGCGCAGGGCTTTCCCGTGACCCTGTGCATGCCCGAGAACGTTTCGGTCGAGCGCAAACGCATCCTGCACGCCTACGGCGCAAATATTATTTACACCGACCCGGCGGACGGTTCCGATGGCGCCATCCGCATGGCGCGCGAACTCGCCGCCAAGCACCCGGATGTGTATTTCTACGCCGACCAGTATTCCAACGACGCCAACTGGCAGGCTCACTACCATGGCACAGCCAACGAGATCTGGCAACAAACGAATGGACGTATTACGCATTTCGTTTCCATGTTGGGAACCAGCGGAACCTTCGTCGGCACTACTCGGCGTTTGAAGGAACTCAATCCCCGCATCCGCTGCATCTCGCTGCAACCCGATTCAGCTTTCCACGGGATTGAAGGCGCCAAGCACATGGCCAGCGCCATCGTGCCACAAATTTATGACGCCTCGCTCGCCGACGCCAATCTGGAAATCGCCACCGAGGATGCCTACGCCATGGCCAAGCGGTTGGCCCGCGAAGAAGGCCTGCTGGTAGGTGTCTCGGCGGCGGCGGCCGTCGCCGGCTGCATGCAACTGGCGGGGCGAGTCCGAAAGAACGAGAACGCAGTGTTTGTGACTATTCTGTGCGACTCTGGCGACAAGTATTTGAGCGAGAGATTCTGGGAAGAGGGGTAAACCTCTTTACCACAGAGTCACCGAGACACGGAGAAGAACCAGAACAAGGTTGCTCCCTGGCTCCGTGTCTCCGTGGTGGGAGTTTCATGTTGAAGATCAGCAAAACTGAATTTGACAAGCTGCGGCAGCACGGCGAGGAGACCTATCCTCACGAATGCTGCGGCGTGTTGCTCGGCCAGATGGATGATAGACAACGCGTAGTCACGGCGATCGCTCGTTGCGGCAACACGCGCCAGGACTCGCCGCACAACCGTTACCACATCGACCCTCGCGAGCTGGTTCGCATCCAGCGCGAAAGCCGCGATCGCGGCGAGGACATTGTCGGTTTTTACCACTCCCATCCCGACCACCCGGCGCGCTGGTCGCCGACCGATCTTGCCGAGGCCCACTGGATTGGCTGCTCCTACGTGATTACCAGCGTGGAAAAAGGCAAAGCGTCGATCACCAACTCATTCGAACTGACCGGCAGCGATGAGAGTGACAAGCGCCTGGTGGACGAGGAGGTCAGAGTCGAGACCTAGCGCTCGATCCGCCATTTTGGAACCCATCACTCACTTCCTGACCGGCGCCTGCATGGGACGAGCCGGACTGAATCGCAAGACGGCGCTGGCCACGGCCGCCACTACCCTCGCCGCCGAGGCCGCCGATCTCGATGTATTTGGCCGCGTGCACGGCCCGGTCTTCGGCTTCGCGCACCATCGCGGTTTCACGCATTCGTTCCTAGGCGCGCCGCTCGTGGCCGGCCTGGTTGTCGGTTTCCTGTACCTGATCTGGCGTTTACGCGGCCGCAAGCTCAAAAATCCAAGCCTGCCGCCGCGGTGGGGGTTGCTCTTCGGTTTCGCTTGCGTGGCCGCATGGAGCCACATTCTGCTCGACTTCACCAACAACTACGGCGTGCGTCCCTTCTGGCCATTTTCCGAGAAGTGGTATTCCTGGGACACCATGTTCATCGCTGATCCCATCATGTTCGCTCTCTTGCTGGGAGGGCTATTGCTACCCGTGTTCTTCAATCTGATCAACGAAGAAATCGGCCCGCGGCGCAAGGGGCCATACGGAAGAGTCGGTGCGACTCTGGCCCTGATCGGCGTGGTCGCATTGTGGGGCCTGCGGGACTACGAGCACCGGCACGCGGTCCATGCTCTCGAAGCGCGCACCTACCAGGATGCCGATCCCATCCGCGTGTCTGCCTTCCCACTTTGGTGGAATCCCTTTCTTTGGAGCGGCGTGGTCGAGACACCGAATTTCTTCGCGACCATGAGAGTGGACGCGCTAGCTCCCGAGGTCGACCCCGACGGCGAGATGCAAATTCTCTACAAACCACAGGAGACTCCTGTGACCATTGCGGCCAAGAAGTCCTACCTCGGACGCGTGTATCTCGACTGGGCGGAATATCCGATCACCGAGACCGAACCGCTCAACTTCGGGCAAGACGGATATATCGTTCGCTTCAAAGACCTGCGCTTTGCCGATTCTGGCAGAAGAGGCAGAAGCGTTCTGTCGGCGAATGTCGTGTTAGACCGCAACTTGAATGTAGTGGAAGAGCATTTCGGGATGGGAGGCGGCCGCGCGTCGCCGCCGCCGGACTAGTCGGTCTGACTGTCATCCTGAGTGAGCGCTTTTTGCGAAACGAAGGATCTGGGCGAGCCGCGCGAACTGTCGCGTTTAGCGACAGAATAATCGCGCGTTTGGCTCGCTTCCTTATCAATTGATCGACCTTCCCAGCTTGACGTGACCACGTCCCGCAAGCCACAATCAATTTCTACGAGGTGGAATCATGCTAGCTTATCTTTTTGTCGTGATGGCGATCATCGTGCGGTTCATTCCTCATCCCTGGATGTTCACCCCGGTTACGGGATCGTTGCTGTTCTTCGGCTCCCGCGGGTCGCGCCGCCAGCTCTGGATACCGTTCCTGTTGCTCGCAGTTTCGGACGTGGCCCTCACCAAGCTGGTTTACCACTACGTCTTTTCCTGGGACCAGCTCGTGATCTTCGCCTGGTACGCCGGAGTCTTGTGGCTGGGCACCAGGCTCTCGGGAGAGAAAATTCTGCCCGTCGTCGGCGCCGCGCTGGCCAGTTCGGTTTCGTTTTTTCTGGTGACCAACTTCACTTCCTGGGTGATCGGCACTCTGCCCTATCCCAGAAACTTGAGTGGCATCTTGATGTCCTACGAACTGGGCCTGCCATTTTTCCGTCATGCGCTGGAAGGCGATCTGCTGTTCACGCTGGCGATGTTCGCCACACCGTGGGCTTTGCGGGCGTTAGGGAATGCTTTTAACAAGCAAGGCGATCACACTGCGGCCGCATAGCCTTCGAATGAAGCGCAACCAGAACCTCTGTGTTCCTCTGTTCCCTCTGTGTTAAGCGGTTTGTGATTTTTGTCGCTTCCATCGCATGAACCACGCCACAACTGCTGCCGCGGCCACCAGCATCACCAAATAAAGATGTTGGCGGAATAGCATTCCGATCACACGAACCGCGTCTGGGCCAAACTTCAGCGTGAGCAGGGCGAGCACCAGGAACCGCACCATCCGTCCGGAGAAGATGGCCAATAAAAACCGAATAAAACCCATCTCTGAAACTGCTGCGGCCAGGGCAAACAATTTGAATGGCGTGGGCGGTGGCAGCATCGCCGGAAACATCAGGCTCCAGAACGGATGTTTGTCAAACGCCGAGTGAATTTTTTCGAAGCGCTGCGGCGAAATTCGTTTGCGCAGTATTTCCTCGCCGCCTTTGTATCCGATGACGTAAATCACGATACTGCCCAGCGCCGATCCCGCCGACGCCATGACCGCATAGAGCAAAAAACGAGCGCGGTTCTGGTAGACGAACCCCGCGACGACCGCGTCAATCGGAAGACCGATGAAAGCGCCGTCGAGGGCGGCCACCACCAGCACACCCCATGCACCGAGCGGTTTCAGCAATGCCCAGAGAAAGGCAGTGTAGCGGTAGAAGATGTGTTTGAGCGTCTTCAAAATGGAGAAATAGAAGTGTAAGCGAAAGCAGGTCTGCAGGACTACGCGTGCGTTGTGTTCCCGCTTAGCAACTGCAAGGCGTGAGGCATGAGATCGATCACTGACTCCAGCGACTCGACCGCGCCGATCGGGCTTCCCGGCAGATTCAGAATGACCGACTGCTCCTTTACCCCGCACAACCCGCGGCTGAGTGCGGCGAATGGAGTCTTCCTGGTTCCTTCGAAGCGCATCCGTTCCGCGACTCCTTCAACCAGACGGTCGCAAATGGCCTGGGTGGCTTCCGGCGTAACATCGCGGGGCGCAATGCCAGTCCCTCCCGTGGTCACAACCAGGCGGGCTTCGCCAACCCAGTAAAGAATTGCCTTCTGAATCGCAGGTTGCTCGTCGGGAACGATCTCGGTACCTACGATGGAAAAGCTCTTCTTGCGAAGCAATTCGGCGACTGCGGGACCGGAGAGATCAGCGCGATCACCGCGCGCGCACGAATCACTCACCGTGATCACGGCCGCGGTCAGCGCCTCAGGAGTCGAGGAGGACATCTTCTTCTTCCTCCCCAGCTTTGCCGGCATCCCGTGCCGCTTCATCCAGCAGGCGCAAACCCTCCATGAGCAGCCCCTGCGTGTTCAGCGTAGTGGTTTGCTCTGTGGTCTTGCCCTCGAAGTTGACCTGAAAGTTGCCATCGGTCCAGCGCAAAACTTTGAACACCGCTTTGTCGCCGGTCAGCGAACCATAGGCCGCATGGGTTACCTGGCCTTCCTGGAAGTACATTTCGCATTTTTCGTCTTTATTGGTCAGGGTGAGCGCGCAGCTCTTGCGGCCCATTTCGAGCGACTGAACCAGGTCGATCACATTCATCTGCAGCAAGCTGCCGCGCAGGACGCCGTCGGAAGCTGCGGCTTTGGCCATCTTTTCGAGTGCGATCTTGTCAATGACACGCTTGATGCGCTGCGTGGCCTCGCGAAGGAAGAACGGTTTCTCGACGAAATCATCGACGGAATGGTCCTGCGTGCTCAGCTTTTCCGTGATGTCGGCTTTGGTGGCCAGCAGAATAACGGCAGCACCCGCCGTCCGCGGACGGCTGCGCAGCTTCTCCACGAGCTGGCGGCCGTCCATCCCCGGCATGCGGTAATCGCTGACCAATAGGTCGGGAGGATCTTCCACCGCTTTCAGCAAGGCTTCGGCCGCGTCGGTGGCAGCGGTCACGTTGGCCAGCGGCGTCAACGCGTTGCGCAGCATCCCCACGATCATGGGATTGTCGTCCACCAACAAAAGCTTGATTTTGTTTGCCATGGACTACTTATGCTTGCGAGCGCGAATGTAGTCGCCGCTCTTTCCGCCCGTCTTGCGTTCCAGCACGATCTCCCGAATTTCAATGCCCTTGTCCAGGGCCTTGCACATATCGTACACGGTGAGCGCGGCGATGCTGGCCGCGGTTAAGGCTTCCATCTCCACGCCAGTCGCGGACGTAGTAGCAATTTGTGCGGTGATCGCGACGCCATTCTCGCACAGCCGCATGGTCACATCAACGTGGGAGAGAGGCAACGGATGGCACATGGGAATCAATTCGGCTGTCCGCTTCGCCGCCATGATTCCTGCCAAACGTGCGACCTCGAGCGGGTCGCCCTTAGGATTCTTCGGCAAAGCTTTTAGCACTTCCGGCTTCAAGACGACGAACGCGCTGGCTTCAGCCTCCCGCCTGGTTGAAGACTTGGCCGACACATCTACCATTTTGGCGCGCCCGGCGCGGTCGTAGTGAGAGAGCTTGCGCGGCATCGTGAAGCTCTATCTTACATGCTTGCTTGACTTCGGAAGGTTAGAAGCATAGTCTCCGGCTGCTCCCCAAAGTGTAGTTTTGCATTCCTTGACGGACCCACATGCCGTCAAGCACGAAGTTTTCTTACCTGTGAACCAAGGAGGTCGTACATGAACAAACTGAAGGGTTTGTGTATGGGGATTTTGGCATTCGCAGTATCGGGCGTAGCAGCGCAAGCGCAGTCAGCGGCAATGATGTCGCCGCCGAAGGTGCTCACCATCACGCGGGAGTTCGTCAAACCGGGTAAGGCCGGAGCGTTGCACGACAAAGCCGAGAGTGCATTCCTTCAGGCGATGGCCCACGCCAAGTGGCCGACCCATTATCTGGGAATGAATTCTCTCTCCGGCAAGGCGCGCGCCCTGTTCTTTAATGGCTACGATTCTTTCGAAGCCTGGGAAAAGGATGCGCAGGCCGTCGAGAAAAACGCAGCGCTGTCAGCTGCTCTGGAACATGCCTACGTGGCTGATGGAGACTTGTTGGATTCGATGGATGCAGGAGTGTTCGTTTACAACGAGGAATACAGCCTGCGCCCGCAGCCGGCAAGTGCGCAAACGCGATACTTCGAAATTTCTTTGTACCGCGTGAAGCCGGGACATCACAAGGAATGGGACGATGGCGTCAAGATGGTCCTGGCGGCGTATCAGAAAGCCAACCTGGGCACTCACTGGGCATGCTATGAGAACGCCTACGGCAGAGAGGATGGAACCTTTCTCTTCATCACTGCCCGGAAGTCCGCCAGCGAAATCGACCAGGACTTCGCCCATAACAAAGACTTCATGGCCGCCATGGGTGAGGAGGGCATGAAGAAGCTGGAGGAACTTTCCGCAGCGTCGGTTGAGACCAGCGAGCCCAACCTGTTCATGCTGAATCCGCATATGAGCTATGTGTCGGATGAGTGGATGAAAGCTGATCCGGATTTCTGGAAACCCAAGCCGGCTGCGGCAGCCGCGGCGGCGAAGAAGCCGGCAGAAAAGAAGAGTACCGGCCAGTAAGGCGTTCGACAGAAAAGCCTAAGCACGGACACTTCGCGAGTGCTCGCGGAGTGTCCTTTTCTTTTGTGCGCGAATCAGCGCATCAGCACCGGGACCCACTCGCCGGCTACGATACCCTCGCGATCTGGTGAGATTACGACGTAACAATTCGCCCGTGCAGTAGCTGCGATGTCTCCCGAACCCTGCCAGCGAACCAGTTCCACTTCCGCCTGCTCGAATTCTCCGCTGAGCACTGCCGGCAGAAAGCGTTTGAGCCCGGTTTTCGTCTTGATCTCGGACTTCAATTTGGCGTGCAGGAACACGAGGTTCCGTGGCGTCATGCCGGCTAATGCTTCCAATATCGGCCGGGCAAAGAGTTCAAACGTGACCATGGTCGAGACAGGATTTCCTGGTAAACCGAGGAAATACGTCTGCTCCGCAGCCTTCTCGTCCGCGCCACGCGGAATCCGCCCAAACACAACCGGTCTTCCCGGTTGAATCTGTGCTCCAGTAAAGAAAAACTCGGCCTGAAACTCGGCCAAGGCCTGTTCCACCAGATCGTACTTGCCCATCGAAACCCCGCCGGTCAGCAGCAACAGATCGGCCTCGAGACCGTCGCCAATCAGTTCGTCCAGCCGCTCGGGGTCATCCGGAGCAATGGGCAGCAGGACCGGCTCGCCCCCGGCAGCCTGAATCTGCGCTGCTAACGAATAACTATTCGAATTGCGAATCTGGGTTGGCGCGGGCAGGACGTCGATGTCTACAACTTCGTCGCCGGTCGAGAGCACGGCGACTCGCGGCCTGGAGTAAACCAGCAGATGCGATTTTCCAGCCGACGCGGCCACTGCAATCGCAGCGTGGTCGAGCCGCATGCCGGGAGCAAGCAGGCGTTCGCCGCGCTTGGCCTCGGAGCCCACGGCAACAATATTTTCTCCGGCTTGAACTGCTCTCGTGATTTCGACCTGGCTTCCCGTCCGGGCGGTGAATTCCACCATGACCACTGCATCCGCGCCCGGCGGCCCAGGGGCGCCGGTCATGATGGCCACAGCCTGACCGGTCTCGACTCGCAGGCCCGTGTCCGGCGCACCGGCCTTGCTTTCTCCCACGACCTGAAGCCTGGCAGGAAGCTGTGCCAGGTCCGCAGCGCGAACGGCGTAACCATCGCGAGTGGCGCGTGGAAATGGTGGGAAATTGCGGTCCGCGAGCACCGGCTCCGCCAGAACTTGGCCAGCGCCGTCGAGCAGTTCGACCAATTCCTTTCCCCGAGGGCGCAAACGGGAGGCATGTTCTTCGACCAGATGGCGTGCATCTTCGAAGCTCAGAATGGCGCTGGCTGCGGGCGTGGATGGCATCGTGGAGATGATACGAGGAGACGACGCGAAAATCTAACGGCCGGAGGCGAAAATGAAGATTTCAGATTGAGGACTGGAACGCTATCGCCCGTCTGCGATCTGAAATCTGCAATCTGGGATCTACAATCTGAAATCCGCCAGCGCTTTCCGCAGCTGTTCTGGATTGGTTGCATATCCCAGTGCGACTTTCGGATCCACCACTTTGGTCCTCACCAGTTTCTCGATTTCCGAGTCCAGATCGCGCATGCCTTCAGCCGCGCCGTTTTTCATGATCTGCAAAAGGATTTCACGCAAAAAACCGTTGCTGTTGCCGTCGAAAATCCCCGGACGAACCTTGAGAACCTCAACTGCCGCTGCCCGCCCACGGCCGTCGCATCGAGGAATAAGCCTTTGTGAAACCACAACGCGGATGGTCTTGGCCAACCGGCCGCGCACCACTTCGTGCTCCGCAGCCGAAAAATAACCTACGATGCGCTCCAGGGTCTTGCCGGCGTCCGGGGTGTTGAGACTGGAAAATACCAGGTGCCCGGTCTCAGCCGCGTCCAGCACCATCTCAACCGTCTCCCTGTCGTGCAGTTCGCTCACCAGGATCACGTTTGGCGCCTGCCGCATGGCAGCTTTCAAGGCTAGGGCAATGCTGTGGGTATCACTGTGCAGTTCCCGCTGGTGCACCGTCGCCCGCTTATGATTGTGCAGAAATTCAATTGGGTCTTCGATGGTGATGATATGGCAAAGCCGCTCCTGGTTGATGCGGTCCAACAGAGACGCCAGCGTCGACGATTTTCCCGACCCGCGCGGCCCCGTAACCAATACGATCCCTTCGTGAAGAGCGGCAACTTCAGCCAGTTGCGGCGGAAGCCCAAGCGAGGCCAGCTCAGGAACCGTAGTCGGAATCACCCGCATCACCACCGCACAACTTCCGCGTTGAATGAAAACGTTGACGCGAAAGCGGGCCAAGCCAGCCAGTCCGAAAGACACGTCGCAGGACCCCTGCTCGCGCAGGATGTTGATGGCCTGCTTGTTCTCCCCAATAAGATCGGCGGCGATGTGCCGCGTGTCGTCGGCGGTAAGCGCGCGAAAACCTTCAGCCTCGACTGTGATCAACTGGCCATGGACCTCTACCTGCGGCAACCGGCCGGGGGAGAAAATCAGGTCGCTGACCCGGTCATGCGCCCGCAGCATCGCGGCCAGCAGGGCATGAGTGTCGCCCATGCCCGAACCGTTGCGACGGTCGGTCGGAACAGCAGCGGTAGCAGTGCCTGTGGCAGTCACTTTATAAAGTGGAGACAGTTCGAGCGCCGGAAACACGGGAGCGCACCCAAACTTACTCTAGCGAAATTGGCATCGAGGTTCTACGAAGAACGTCTAGTTCATAGACCTTCGTAATGAGCATCCGCTGGGACTCTTGAGAAGCATCTGCTTTGCCTGGCGCTGGCTCTGCCTGTGACAAAAAAGGCGGCTGCTGGAGCCGCCCCTTCGATCCCCATTTAAAAGCTGCCTTAACTATTTGGATGGTTTCTTCTTGGTGCCGTAGGTGGTCTCGATTTTGGTCCCGAGCCCCTCCAGCATGGCCTTTGCCTCTTCCGCATGTGGCCCTGTTGGCGCCAATTCGAGGTATTTCTGGAAAGCCTCGGCCGTGCCCGGCGGCGCCACCATCTTGTCGCCCTGCAGGGTGGCCATTCCGATCAGATTCGTGCCCTTCCAGTAGTACGCGTCCGCCCGGTTCGGATCAGCCGCAATTGCCTTATCGAACGCTGCGATTGCAGCATTCCGCATCTCGGAATCATTCTTGGTATTGGCATTGGTCAACGTACCGCCCAGGTTGAAGTAGTACATGCCCGCGCCCGTTGGGTCGAGCTGTGCCGCCTGGGTATAGGATTTGATCGCGTCGGCGGTCTTACCAGCCGTCGCCTGGGCCTTGCCGAGATTGTTGTAGTACTGGGCGAGGACCTTGGTGGCATCCGGAGTCTTGTTCTTGGGGTCCGCATCCATGTTTTTCTGCTTCAGATCCACGGCCTTCTCGTAATCCGAGACGGCATCGTCGTAGTCCTTGGTCTTGACCGCGGCGTCCGTTTGCTTGTCACCCGCCTTGAAAGTGTAGTCGCCGAGTTTGGCCCATAGCAGATCGCGGTTGGGATCGACTTGCGTGGCATCGGTAATGGTTTTGACCGCAGTGTCAAAATCGCCCGCGTCTGCTGCCGCTTTGGCCGCAGCCAGCCTGTCATTCAAGCTCTTAATCGTCTCGTTTTCCTTGAGCGTCTTTTCCCGCTGCTCTTGTTGCTGTTTGGCCTGCTCGGCTGACATACCCTGCGCCTGAGCGGCATTGGCCATCTCTTTTTTCAAGTCGAAATCCTGGCTCACTTCGTCCAATTCGACATTGACTCCGTTGACATGAAACAGTTCCTTGCCATCCTTGCTGAGGGAGACCTTGTACCTTCCCGGCGCGATCCCCAAAGAGAAGTACCCGCCCTTGCCGTCGGTCTTAAGGTCGTACTTACGGCCATTCTCCATGTTCAGCCACTCCACAGTAGCGCCGACAATGGGTTTGCCATCCGTGTCGGTGCAGAGACCCTTGACCGTGCCGGTCGCCTGAGCCAGGGCTGTGGGCAAGCACGACAAAACTAATATCCCTATGAGGGCCGATACCACGAAACGTCGCTTCATCATTCGCCTCCGGCAGAGACAATTTGCTGATGCCATCGCTCTGCCCAATTGACCGTCAGTAAAAATTCTTCGGCTACAGCTTCGCGACCTCTTCCACGTACGCGATCGGGTCCGCCGCGTCTGCCTCTCGAAACGCCCGCAGGCGGAGCACGCAGCTGTCGCACACGCCGCAAGCGCGGTCTTCCCGGCTGTAACAAGACCACGTTAAATCGAAGGGCGCGCCCAATTCAAGGCCAAGCGTCACAATCTCGGCCTTACGCATTGCGATCAGCGGTGTGAGCACCTCGATTTTACCTTCCCTGGTTCCTGTTTTGACGACATCATTGAAAGCCTGATAATACGCCGGCCGGCAATCCGGATACCCCGAACTGTCCGGTTCAACCGCACCGATGTAAACCTTTTCCGCCCCCAATACCTCCGCCCAACTCACCGCAACGGCGAGAAAATGCGCGTTGCGAAATGGCACATACGTTACGGGCACGCCCTGCCCGATCGCATGAGACTCCGGCACAGCGATCTTTTCGTCCGTCAACGCCGATCCGCCGATGGCCCGCAAAGCCTCATTGCGGACCAGTAGTCGCTGATGAATTTCGAGACGATCGCAGATTTCGGAAAATGCCAGACGCTCGCGTGCTTCTGTTCGTTGCCCATAACTGACATGCGCCGCCGCAACCTCGCAATCCCGCGCCGCCAGCGCCGCGCACACACACGAATCCATCCCACCACTGAGCAGCACAACGGCGCAAGGCTTCATGGCAATTGGCACTTAGCAGTTAGCATTTGGCACGCAGCTCTAGTGGCCAAATGCCAAGTGCTAATTGCTAAGAGCTTCTTTATACTCCCTTCATTGCCGGGTCCCAGATGAACTTGTGGATCTGCAGCCCCAGGCGTGCGGGAACGTTGTCTGCCAGCATCCATTCGGCGAGTTCGCGAGGATCGAGCAAACAATGTGACGCGTCTCTACCGCCACCTGCGTCCTTGCTGAACGCGGGCGAGAACAAAACGGCATTCACCCGACCCGCCAGGCGATGTTGCGCCACGAAATCCCTTGCGAACTCATAGTCAGTACGATCACTCAACACAAACTTGACTTCATCGCCGGAATCGAGCGCTTCCAGATTTTCCAGGTGAAATGTGTCCCCTTCGCCTGAATTAGGACACTTTACGTCCACAATTTTGACTACACCTTTGGGAACCCGTTCCAGAGGACGCTCGCCGCTGGTTTCGAGCAGCACCGTATAGCCATCGTCTAACAAATGTTGCATGAGCGGTACGGCCTCCCGTTCTTGCAGCAGCGGCTCTCCGCCGGTGATTTCAACCAAGCCGCCGCCGGGACTCAGGTGCTCCACCTCCTCCAGCACTTCCTCCATCGTCATGCGATGGCCGCCTGTAAACGTGTACTCGCTGTCGCACCACGAACAGCGCAGATTGCAGCCGGTCAGGCGCACGAATATGCACGAAAGCCCCGCATAGGTGGATTCACCCTGGATCGACTTGTAAATCTCGGTGATCTGCATAGCCCGTAGCGCCGGCGTCTCGCCGACCCGATTGCGAACGGCGACGCCCGCTGGACATCCAAACGGACGGCGCCGTTACGACTCCGAATACGTCGCGGTCGTCGTGTCGGTTTCAAACACGGTCACATTCTTCACGCACACGCGGCCACTGGTCACGCGTTGCAATCGCGCGTTGCTTTCGTCGTAAAAATACTTGGCCAGGTTTTCCGCCGAAGGATTCAACACCGTAAACGGCTCCAGTTCGTTGATCATCTGGTGATCGAGCCGGTCGATGACATGCTTCATGGCATCACGCAGTTCTTTGAAGTCGAGCAGCAGGCCGGCCTTGTCCAATTCCTTACCCGCCAGCGTCACCCGCACCTTGTAATTGTGTCCGTGCGGGTTCTCACACTTGCCCTTGTAATTGCGCAGGTAGTGCCCTGCAGCAAAGGAGTCTTCTACGGTGACTTCAAACATGCATCCCCTCTCGGCCGCCCGCCGGCGTACGCCGCGCCAAGCCGCATTTTTATTGTACGACGGAGTGACCCGCTGCGGGCTTCTTGAATGTGCTAGTATGCGCAGGACTTTGCGGCGCTCACTTACCACGTGGACTTTTTCAGCCACTTTCGCCGGCTTACTCCTGTCCAGGCCAACACCTTCATAGCCTGCTTCCTGGGCTGGGCGCTGGATGCATTTGACTTCTTCATCCTCATCTTCTGTGTCAGCGCCATCGCCGGTCAATTTCAGGTAAAGGTCTCGGCCATCGCAGAAGCAATTTTCCTCACCCTGGCGATGCGGCCGGTTGGCGCATTTCTTTTCGGGCTGATGGCGGATCGCTTCGGCCGCCGTCCCACTTTGATGGTCGATATCATCGCCTATTCAGTCTTCGAGCTGGCCTCGGCATTTGCGCCTTCACTGAAGTTTTTTCTGATCATGCGCGCCTGCTTTGGAATTGCTATGGGCGGAGAATGGGGAGTGGGCGCCGCGCTGGCGTTTGAAACCCTGCCCAAACAAGGCCGCGGCTTTTTCTCCGGATTGTTGCAGGAAGGCTATGTGGTCGGCTACCTGATCGCCGCTTTAGTTTACGGAACGTTGTTCCCGATTTTTGGCTGGCGCGGCATGTTTGTCATCGGTGCTCTGCCGGCATTCCTGGTCATTTACATCCGCACGAAAGTGGATGAATCCCCCGCCTGGCTGCAGGGCCGCGTCGCCAGAAAAGCTGAGCGCCATCTCGGGAAGGACATTCGAAAATATCTAGGCAGCTTTCTGTTTCTAGTCGTCTTGATGTTCGCCTTCAATTCCTTCAGTCATGGCACGCAGGATCTTTACCCTACGTTTCTGCAAAAGAACCATCAACTGGCACCGCACACTGTTGGCTTGATCGCCATCATCTATAACATTGGCGGGCTTCTTGGCGGAATTCTGTTTGGAACCTGGTCGGAACGTATCGGTCGCCGACGTGCCATCGCTTTGGCCGCAGTGCTGGCGCTCCCTGCCATACCGCTGTGGGCCTATTCCCACACGGCTCCGCTGCTGGCCCTGGGCGGCTTTCTGATGCAATTCATGGTGCAGGGAGCGTGGGGAGTGGTTCCAGCGCATTTGAACGAGCTTTCGCCCCCCGCCGTGCGAGGAACCTTTCCAGGGCTTGCGTATCAGTTAGGCAACCTGCTCGCTTCGCGCAACGCGGTCATCCAGGCCAAGCTGGTCGAACAACATTACAACGGCAGTTACGCTCCCGTGATGGCCTGGACGGTGCTCATCATCGCCACCCTGGTTGCCGTGGTCACGTGGAGTGGAAGCGAACGCCGCGGGGCGGATTTGTCGAATACGAGTTAGCCCGCCCCGAAAAATTCTTCCACCCGCCTCATATCTGTCGTCTTCTTGTAATTTGGCAGGCTCTCCACAAATACCCGGCCATACTGTTTCTTCAAAATCCGGTTATCCAGTAGAACCAGCAATCCTCGGTCGTGCAAAGACCGAATCAACCGCCCGAAACCCTGTTTCAGCGTGATCACCGCGGCCGGCACCTGGTACTGAAAAAATGCGTTGCCGCCCTCCGCGTCGATCGACTTCACCCGCGCCGCCACCACCGGATCGCTCGGCACGGCAAACGGCAGTCGGTCAATAATCACGCAACTGAGCTGTTCTCCCTGCACATCCACGCCCTGCCAAAATGACGACGTAGCAAACAACACCGCATTGGTGGTCAAGCGAAACTCCTCGAGCAGCGCGCTCTTGGGCGCATCGCCTTGCAGCAGCATCGGATATTCGATTTCGCCCAGCAACCGCTGATAAACATCATTCATTTGCGCGTAGCTTGTAAACAGGACAAATGCCCGTCCGCGCGTGATCTCCAGCAGCCCGCGAATGCGGTCCGCAGCTTTCTCCGCAAACTGCGGCGTGCGTGGGTCAGGCAGGTCGGGAGGCACATAGAACAGCGCCTGGTTCTCGTAGTCGAAGTGGGACGGCAGCACCACTTCGCGCGTATGATCCAGTCCGAGCCGCCGCCGCATATACTCGAACCCTCCGCCTACAGCCAGAGTCGCTGACGTCAGCACGGCACATTCCAGCTTGTCGAACAGACACGCCTTGAGAATGGGCGCTACGTCAATCGGTGTCGCTTGCAAAAAAACGTTCGCCCTGTCCCGCGCGCCGCGCCTGCGCTCGATCCAGAAGACCGTGTTCCGATCCTCCGACTCCATCAGGAAGGCAAACTGCACTTGCAACTCCTGCGCTCGGCGCCCAAAATTGAGCACTTCCTCCGGCTTTGAAGAAAGATTCTCCAGTTCTGAAGCCAGCCGGGTGAGCGATTGCTGCAAGCCCAGAAACTCGTCGCCGTTTTCCTCCAGGAATTCCCGTCGGTTTTCAAAGGCAAAGCGGCCTTCACCCTGCGGCAACAACGCGAAGAAAAACATCGCCCGGTCGCGCAAACTCTTAACCGCACCTGCGAGCGACGCAGAGAGCAGATGATTGCGCTGCAGCGAAGCTTCCACGTCACGGCACAATTCTTCTACTCGCGAGTTGCTAATCGAGACTCCGAAATAGCTGCCGGCCACATCTTCCAGTTCATGCGCTTCGTCAAAAATCACGGCGCCGACCTCGGGCAGAATTCCGGCGTCGGGCGCATCCTCGGCCTGCTGTTTGATCGCTAGATCGGCGAAGAAAAGATGATGGTTAACGATGATAATGTCGCTCTCCATCGCCCGCCGGTGCATCTCGGTGATGAAGCATCTGTCCCACGAGCTGCACTTCTGGCCCAGGCAGGTGTCAGAGCGCGCGTCCAGCTTGTGCCACAGCGCGCTGGCTTCGGGCAGGGAGGCCAGTTCAGCCCGGTCTCCGGTCTGGGTCGTTTTCTCCCATGCGGCGACGGCCCGGTAGTGCTCAATTTCATCGAGACCGCTCAGCACCGGCTGATCGGTCAGATCGTACAGTTTCTTGCGGCACAGATAGTTGTTGCGTCCCTTCATGTAGCAGACGTTCAGCTTCGCTTCTCCGTTCGGAAAAAGCGCCTGCTCCAGAAATGGGATATCTTTGTGGAAGAGTTGCTCCTGCAGGTTTTTTGTTCCGGTCGAAATAATCACTCGTTTTCCGGAGCGCATCACGGGAAGCAGATACGCCAGCGTCTTACCGGTACCCGTGCCGGCCTCGACAATCAGATGCCGCTTTTCTGCGAGCGCCTGCTCGACCGCCTGGGCCATCTGCAGCTGTCCGCGGCGAAATTCGTACGCAGGATGCGTGCGCGAGAGCACGCCGCCGGGCCCGAAGAAGTTGTAGAGAGCAACCTCGGACTTTTTGGCAGGAACAGCGGGCTGGGAAGTCGAGGCCACAGAGTCTCTATAATAAGCTCCTCGAACCACGCAGGCCCAGACGTCATCGTCTGGGCGGGCGAGGAAACCTCGCCGGAAGCGCCGAGTTGCGCTCAGTCGGGCAGGTGAGGACACCTGCCGCTACGTGTTCCGTGCAGCGACATTGACCGAAATTCCTGACAAATCGCGCTCGTCCCCTACCCTCGCCATCGTGGGCCGCCCCAACGTAGGCAAATCTACGCTGTTTAACCGTCTGATCGGTTCGCGGCGCGCCATTGTGGGCGACGAGCCCGGCATTACCCGCGACCGTCTTTACGGAGAAGCCGAGTGGCGCGGACGCTGGCTGCGAGTCGTGGACACTGGCGGAATCATTCCTGAAGATAAGGATTTCATTCCCTCCGAAATCCTTCGCCAAGCCAAGGTCGCCCTAGATGAAGCCAGCGCCATCGTGATGGTGGTCGACGGGCGCAGTGAGATTGCCGCTCCAGACTTCGAACTGGCCCGCTTGCTCAACCGGTGCGGAAAGCCGCTGTTCTTGGCCGTCAACAAAATTGACACCGACAAACAGCAGCCGCTTGCAGACGATTTTCATCGCCTGGGGATTCGCAGGCTGTTTCCAGTCGCCGCAGAAAATGGCCGCGGTCTGGACGAACTGCTGGATGCGATTCTGGAGGTGCTTCCGGCGGGAGAAACAAGCACAGAGGGCACAGAGAACACCGAAGAAAGGGAAGAACATGCGCCGGCGGAGACCAGAGTCGCCATCATCGGCCATCCCAACGTGGGCAAGTCGACGCTGCTGAACCGGCTGACCGGAACTTCACGCGCCATAGTTTCACCCGTTCCCGGAACTACGCGCGATGCCGTCGATGAAGTCGTCGAGCGCGATGGCCGCCGTTTTCGCTTCATTGACACTGCCGGAATCCGCCGCAAGGGCAAGACCCACTTGATGGCCGAAAAGTTGTCTGTGGTCATGGCGCGCAAGCATCTCGAGGCAGCGGACGTCGCTCTGCTGGTCATTGACGCCACCGAAGGCGTGAGCGCCCTGGATGCGGCCATTGCCGGCTATGCGCACGAGAGTGGCCGCTCGGTCATCATCCTGGTCAATAAGTGGGACCTGGTTGTCAGCGGCCAGCAAAAAGCGGGGAGGCAAACCAAGGCTGCGAGGATGCAGGAGAGCAAAAGGCCCGCCGACCGCGCTGCTTACGAGCAAAGATTGCGCTACGCGCTCAAGTTTCTGAACTATGCTCCGGTTCTGTTCGTCTCCGCCGAGAAGGGCACGGGTGTCGAAAAGATTTTGCCGACGCTGGAGATTGTTGCAGCCGAACGACGCAAGCGCATCTCCACGGCTGAAATGAACCGCTTCCTGGAGCATGTGGATTTCGAGCGCGCTTCTGTTCCCATGCGGCAGCGAGTAAAGATTTATTACTTGACGCAGGCCGAAGTTGCTCCGCCCACCTTCATTCTCTTTACCGACCGCAAGGTGAAACTGCATTTCTCCTACCAGCGGTTTCTGGAGAACCAGATTCGTCACGCCTTCGGCTTTGTTGGCACGCCGATCTGGATCAAGAACCGGGCAAGCGACTAGCGCGGGTTTATTGGTCTTTCGTCAGCAATCCGACACGCTGCACGCCCGCCTCGTGCGCAATATCGATCACCTCGGCCACATACTGGAAATCAATATCATCATCACCGCGGACGAATGCCACACGTTCCGCCCGCAATTTGTAGATGTCTTGCAACCGGGTCTGCAGTTCGTCCCACTTCACAGTTTCCTGATTGATTTTTAGAAGCGGAGGCTGGTCCGGCGCGCTCCAAGCCACTTGGATGACAATGGTTCGCGCCGCCTCCGGGGGCTGTTGCTGCTGCGTCGACTGCGGAATCTGCGCCTCCAGCCCTTTTTCCTTCGACATCGACACCACAACCATGAACACAATGATCAGCACCAGCAGCACATCAATCAGCGGGGTGACGTTGATCTGCGGATGAGACGGACCACCGCTTGCCATCGAGAACGCCATGGAAATTGCTCCTCTCGGGCACGCGTGTCTGAGAAGATTGGACACCTGCGGTCGGGAAAATGTTCCTGTGCACAATCCCCGGCCATCCGTGAGAAGATCGAAATCTGCCACATCGCAAGCGCATGACCGATCGACACACACTGGCCTTCTTCTTGTTGGTCTTGTTTCTCGCCGAAATCACTCCCGCCTGTGCCCAGGACAACTACGAAATTCAGGTGTATGGAGCGGAGACGGTAGCGCCCGGCAACACAATGGTCGAATTGCATTCCAATTTCACCACTGAGGGCAGCAAGACAGTTGTTGATGGTGTGCTGCCCACCAATCACGCTGAGCACGAAACCGTCGAGATTACGCAGGGCTTCACCGACTGGTTCGAAACCGGCTTCTATATCTTCACCAGCATTCAGTCCGATGGCGGCTGGCAATGGGTGGGTAACCATATCCGCCCGCGCTTCCGCATTCCGGAGGCCTGGAATTGGCCCGTCGGCGTCAGCCTGTCAAACGAAATCGGCTATCAGCGCCGCGACTTTTCAGTGGATACCTGGACCTGGGAAATCCGGCCAATTGTAGATAAGAAGATGGGTCTGTGGTATTGGAGCTTTAACCCAACGCTCGACCGCTCCTGGCATGGCCTAAGCGTCAACCAGGGCGTGGTGTTTTCGCCAAATGCGAAGTTCAGCTACGACTTCACCAAACACATCGCGGGAGGCCTGGAATATTACGGGTCAATGGGACCAATCACTGGGTTTCTTCCCCTGCGCCAGCAACAGCAGCAATTTTTCCCGACGATTGACGTCGACTTCGGTCCGGACTGGGAATTTAACTTCGGCGTGGGCATCGGCGCGACCACTTCCACCGATCATCTGATCATCAAGTGCATTATCGGGCGCCGGTTTTCGTGGTCACATCATAAGTGACGTGTTGCATCTGCCTTCATACTTCTGGCTTCTGCCTTACTCGTACCTCAGCGCTTCCACCGGATCGAGCTGCGAGGCCCGTAGCGCGGGCACCAAGCCGCTGATCACGCCGACGACCAGCAGCACCAGCGCCGAAAGCGTCAGGGTCATCAGAGAAATTCGCAAGTGGATGTCGGCCTTGCCGGAATCGTCTTCAAAAAGAGGTCCCATCAGAGGCAACGTCCCCACTGCTGCAGCAATACCGTATGACAGCAGGACACCGATGGCGCCGCCGATCAGCATGATCAGAAGAGTTTCAGCCAGGAATTGGAACTTAATGTGCCGCTTCCTGGCACCCAGGGCACGACGGAGCCCGATTTCGCGGATGCGTTCATCCACCGACACCAGCATGATGTTCATAACGCCGACGCCGCCAATACCCAGCGTGAGCGTGCCAATAAATGTGAGCAGCACCTGCAACCCGATCGTCAGGCCGTCAATCACAGGGCGAAACTCATCGCGCCCAAACATCTGAATTGCCTTTTTGTCCGTCGGCGAAAACTGTTGGCGGGTCGCAATCGCGGCCAGCACCTGGGCCATCGCCGGCTTTTCAAACTGCGGCGCGATTGGCTCGAACACCATGACGGCGGCGTAGCGCGTGTTCCACAAGTCTCCCGCCGCGGTATACGGGATCCACACCGACTCATCGTCGCTGCTGAAATAGTTGCTCAGCTGGATCTTGCGCGCCATTACTCCGATCACGGTGAAGCGTACGCCGCCGATCAGCACCGTCTCGCCCACCGCCGGGCGCCCGCTGAACAGTTGCTCGCGGATTCGTCCACCGAGAAAAGCCACTCGCCGCCGTTCCAGAAAATCACTGGCATTGATCCAGCGCCCTTCCGCCGCCACCTCATTCCTCATTTCCCCGTACTCCGCGCAGACGCCGCGGATGGCGGCGGTGCCCGCCATGCGATCCCCGTAGGCGATGCCCGGGCGCCGCACGGTTTCAAGGCAGACGTGCTTCACCAGCGGCGCTGTTTCTTTCACCATGTCGAGATCGGCCTGTTCGAAGACAACTTTCTTACCGGCACGCTGTCCGCCGGGCTGCTCGCTGGTCTGCTGCGGCCAGCAGACGACTACGCTCTTGCCGAAGGCATCGAAACCACCGACCAGAATCTGCCGGAAGCTGCTGCCATAGGCGATCAGCAAGGTGACCGTGGCGATGCCCCACACGATGCCGAGCATGGTCAGCAAGCTGCGGGTGTAGTTGCGCCGCAGGGCGATCCAGGCTTCGCGGATGATTTCGGTCAGCATGCAATTTCCAACAAGGAAGCTCGCTTCGCGCTTTATTGCAACCTCGCACGCGAGCTTGCGCGCGGTAGCTCGCCCAGATCCTTCGCCAGGCAAAGAGCGGCCTCACTCAGGATGACAAACTTCTATACTTTATCCTCCTGCCTCGAAGCGCAGCGCCTCAATCGGGTCGATGGACGCGGCCTTGCGCGCGGGAAACAGCGAGGCCACGATGGCCGTCGTCCCAAGCAAACCGGTCGCCAGCAAGCCCGAGGTCCATGTCGGCAGCAGGCCGGCGAAGAAATCCGGCATGGGAAGCAGATTCACCAGGAAGCACAGCCCATAAGCAAATCCCATCCCAATCCCGCCACTCAGAAAAGCAATGATGAGCGCCTCGAAAAAGAACTGCTTCAAAATCGTGTTCGCCGGCGCGCCAATCGCTTTGCGTACGCCGATCTCGCGAGTACGCTCGCGCACCGCGACCATCATCACGTTCATCACGCCGATCCCGCCGAGAAAGAGCGTCACGATCCCCACCGCTCCCAGAAAATATTTCATTCCGTCAGTCATCTGCCGGAAAGCCTTGGCCTCTTCCACCGTATCCCAGATGGGACAAGCTTCTTTATCGTTAGGATCGAACCGGTGCATGCGCCCAAGCGCAGCGCGCACTTCGTGTTTGCACGCCTCATGTTGCTCCACCGATTTCGGAGTCACGATCAACTGATCGAAAGTGGTGGGCGTGCCCGGAGGCTTGTCCGGAAAGTCGCGCCGCATGGCGGAGAATGGAATGAAAATTTTGTTTACATCCCAACCGTCGTAGCTCGAGTCCTGCTTTTTCTGCGCCATCACGCCGATGACCACGTAAGGAAAGGCATTCAAGTAAATGTTTTCTCCGACCGCATTGCGGCCGGGGAAAAGCTGCTTGGCGGCGTCACTGCCGAGGAAGGCCACGCGGCGGCCTTCGCGCTGATCGTCCCAGTTATAGAACCTTCCCTGGCCAACGTTCAGGCTGCGGATGTAGCCGAACTGCGGCAGGGAGCCGGTCACCAGAAACGCGGCGTTGTTGTAGTTGCTGTGAATCTGAACATCGTCCTGCTCGAGCTCCGGGATCTCATATTCGCAATCGGGCGATTCCGCCTGCACCACCGGCACGTCGGGATCTTCCCAGTGGACTGATCGACCGGCGCGGGTTCCGCCGGCCTGCAGGCTGGTGCGGCCATGGAAGACGATCATGACGTCCTTGCCCAGGGTCTCGGCCACTTTGGCTTGGCCCACGCGCAAGCCTTCGCCAGCGCCGACCATGAGCACGATCGAAACAATCCCCCAGGCAATGCCAAACATAGTGAGGAACGTGCGCAGCTTGTGCGACCAGAGGGTGCGGAAGACATCGCCAATGAGATCGCGCAGAACCATCTTCTTCTCTGATTGGACGGCTGGGCTGCCGGTTCGTGAGCCGGGACAGACTGGGCCGTCTCTAAGTTTAGGTACGTGTTTTCAGGGCGTTTCGTTCCGTAGGCCCAGATGCAAAGTCCACCACGGAGGCACCAGGGCCACGGAGTTGTTATTGTTTACCGATGATTAAATCCCAAGCTTCGCGGAACTGTTCAAAGCGGCCGCAGCCGCGTTTCGTCGTGCCTTCCGGATAGACACGGATTTGCATGTGGTGGGCGATGGCGCCGACCGGGATGATGTACCAGGCGTCATGCGCGACCACGTAGGCGGCGAAGAAGTCGATGTCATCCGCCGTGTATGGGATGTGGCGTTGGCCGCGTCCTCCGAAGCCGACGTGGATCGTGTACCCGCGGCGGCTGTGGGTGAAGGCGGATTTCACCTGAACGCGCACGGTGCGCTCGCCGGTCACCACCACAAAATCGAACGGCAGACTGTCGCCGTAGGGCTTGCAGACGCCGAGTCCCAGGCTGGCGGCCTTGAGGACAAAGACCAGTTCCCCGAGTTCACCCTTTTGTTTGGTGTAACGCCCCTCGCCGCACGCCTTGGCGCGCAGCACGGTGCAGGTGTCAGAAAATTTGCACTCGCCCATCACATCTGTCCGTTTGGTTGAAATAGAAATGCGCCGGTGGATGCCGGCGCACGTGAAAAAGCAAAAGGCACGGCAGAAGCCGCGCCTTGATTTCTTTCTATCTACTTTCAGACTAGCAAATTTCAAGGGAAAGTGTGACACGGTTTTGGGAAATATTTCATGAACGGAATGAGCGAGTTAGGGGAAATCGAGGTGGTTGGGGGGCTTGACAAGAATTTTGGAAAACGTGGGCGGAAGGGGTTTGAGGGTGGAAATCCCGGTTTTGGGAAGGGCGGTTTGCGAGGCGGGCGGCGGCGAAACCAACGCTCCGCGGGTTCGCGACTGGGCGACACGGTGGTGTCGGGCGGGGCCAGGGTTAAGAGGTAGCGGGATTATTACTTCGCTCAACTTGGAGGTAGAATCCAATGAGCCTCCGGCCACGGCTGCGCGTCAGACTCTTAGAGATTCTAACGGGGACAATTGAATCCTTTTCCGCTGGCTTTTAGCCGAGGGCGGGAAGGTGTGCAGGCTGGCTACCCAGCGCAATCCTGACGGGCATAATCCGCGATATTGGAGGAGACACCCGGAAGCGCTATCCAGCAAGCAGCATGCTATGGATACGCGAAATATTCAGAGCACAGTTAAGCAACCGATTCGTCAACGGCTGTTGGCGTTTGTGGAACAACCACTATTCACTCTTTCAGTTGGCATCATTGGAGGAATAGTGGGATTGTTTCTATACAGTCCGGTACTCGCGGTATGCGGGGTATGTGTAATTCTCGCTTTTCATCGGGCGAAGGTTGTAAATGGAGAATCGTTTTGGAAGGTTCAGATTCCATCTTATGTAGTGTTGTGCAGCGTGGTCATCGTCAGTCTTTACGGTTTGCATTTAGTGATACAGAAGAAGCTCGCAGAAGCACCTCCCACACAACATGTACCGACGGCATCTGAAATTGCCGACGAACTCGAAAAGAGACGCCTGCAAAATAGCCCAACCGCCGCATCTACGGTGCTCCCACCTGCTCCGACTGTTTCAAAAGCGGTAGGTGATCCATTCGAGTTGGAGATTGAAAATTCAGGGTTACTTGCTGACAGTAGAGATTGGGTAAACGGCTTTTGGATGCGATATAGATATGCGGGTGGCGAAGTTCTGGTACCAGCTAACCTTACGGCGTTTCTTCGTATCGTAAACAAGCAAGCGATCCTGAATCACGTCGCGTCATACACAATGGAAATGCAGCTAGATGGCCAGAAGTGGGCTACTCTCATTAACCTCGAAACGGTTGGGGCTGATATTTACAATGCTTATCCGCAGGGTCTCCACTTCTCCCTCGATGCAGCATTTACAGAGTGTTTGCGAACTGCAATTCGCGAGGATTTTAGTCAATGGGGGCTGGACAACGAGTTAGAAAAATCTAACGCCGCTATAGCCCCGCGTGACATGGTTAGAGGTTGGGCAATGTTTGAGTATCCACCAGAATTAGAACATGTTACTGGTCGGGAATTGCTCAAACTCACCGTCGTTGATGTGTCGGGAGCATCTTCTTACTTAATTCATAACAGGCAGAGCGAACACCAAAATAGAAATGCATTGGGAAACTACCTCAATCTTGCACATGACAAGACAACTGTAGATTTATCCTCGTTGCCAAGGAGTCATTTACCAAACTTGCCACGGATCATGCAGCCCTAGTTAGTTCTTTGTACTCTAGATTGCGTGAGTCGATCAGTCTTACGTTCTCCCGGATATACTTCGCCAGTGTGCCGCTCTTAGCGTCCTCAGCATGGGAGACCGAGATCCTTCGGCCCGCGAAGAAAGGCGCGGGCTCTCAGGATGACAGCGCCGCTGTACGCGTGAGGACGCCCGTCCCCACACGACCGGTGCCGACCCGTCGCAACGTGGACCGTGGCGAGGGCAACCGCTTCCTAGCCGGTGTAGACCGTGCCTTCCTCGACAAAGCAGAGCGGGTTCTGCCAAGGGTCCTCGACATAGATAGAAGGAGCGCTCGCCCCAGGGACGGACCACAATGCCGCCGCCGGGTGCGTCATGGACGTCCTCACGCGAGAGACACTTTAGGGCCTTGGCCCGCTCGTAGACCGCTTCCAGATCGTTTACCGTGAAGTAAAGCGCTTTGGCCGCAGGGTGCGGCGCATGCGACGAGGAAACGTCGAGCACTTGCAGGGTCACGGGCCCGCAATTGAAGTAGCAGCGCGAACCCGCCTGCTTGCGTCCTTCGACGCCGAGCAGTTTGGTATAGAACGAAATGGCCGAGTTGAGATCGCCGACTTCGATGTTGAGCCGGAAGAATTGCGGAACGTCGTTGGCTGCGGTGCGCTTTGGGTTTGCTTTCTTCGGTGGTTTGGCTGGCATAGTAGTTTCTCCTCAGTGCTTGCTGTTTTTTGAAAAGTGGGCGAGCCAGTCGCGGACCAGCTCGAGCCGTTTGCGCTGGATGCTGTAGATGCGCATGCGGCCCTGCTTCTGGTGAGTGAGCAGGCCGGCCCGCTCGAGGACGCGCAGGTGCCGGGTGGTGGTTTGCCAGGCGTGCTCAAAGATGGCCGCGATTTCACCGGCCGTCATCGAGCCGCCGTTGAAGTAAATGGTAAGCAGCACGCGCCGCCGGGCGGCGTGGGCCAAGGCGGCGAAGACCGATTCATACACATCAACGCGCGGCTTCGGGTCCTGGCGTGGCATCTGACATTATTAAGCCAGTTGGCTTAGTATCTGTCAAGAGATATTTAGCGTAGCGGCTTAGTATTTCTCTGAGTAGATTCAAAAGCAGATTCCTCACCGCTAAAGCGGATTCGGAATGACAAAGGGGAAGGGTTGAGTATCGCTCCGACTTGTCAGGTCCCTCGACACGCCCTCGCCGCTCTGCGGCTGCGGGCGGCTCGGGATGACAAGTTGGTCTGGATGGGGGGACCGCGCCACACATTTTGTATTACTATCTTCTCCTGACTTATGAGGAGGAGACATGGCCGAGGAGAAGCACAGCCACCATCATCCGGATTACGACCAGCGGATTAAGACGCTAGAAGAGCAGATCAAGAAACTGCAGAAGGACGTTCACGAGCTGAAGCACAAGGTGGAAACCCACGATCATCCGCACACTCACTGAGGCGACGGATGAAGCTCGGCTTTGTCTCGAGCTAGCCAGCCCGCGAATTCCCTGAGCGCCAGCTCGCATTGCAAACGATGACGCTCCTTGCGGTCGCGGATGTTGCGAGTGAGGGGCGGCAACAGGTCAAACGTGATGTTGGCGGGCTGGAATCTCGCGGGGTCAGCCTGGGTAATGTAGTGCATCAGCGAGCCTAAGGCGGTGGCCCGCGGTGGTGGGAAGGGTTCGGCGCCGCTCACCAGAGCTGCTGCGTGAATGCCGGCCAGCATTCCGGTCGCGATCGATTCCACGTAGCCTTCCACTCCGCAAATTTGTCCGGCGAAGAGCACGCGCGGGTGCTGCTTCATCTGAAGCGTGTCGGTAAGAAGAGTGGGTGCGTTGATGTAAGTATTGCGATGAATTTGTCCGTAGCGCAGGAAACGGGCATTCTCGAGCCCGGGAATCAGCCGCAGCACGCGCGCCTGTTCGCCGAACTTCAAGTGGTTCTGGAAGCCGACCAGGTTGTAGGAATCAGCCCGCAGATTTTCCTGCCGCAATTGCACCACCGCATACGGCATATGCCCGGTGCGAGGATCTTTCAGCCCCACGGGCTTCATCGGGCCAAAACGTAACGTATCGCGGCCGCGGCGGGCGATTTCCTCGATGGGCAGACAGCCTTCAAAATAATTCAGCTTCTCCCAATCGCGCTCTTCAACCGATTGGGCCGCAAGCAGGGCATCGTAGAAGCGGTCGTATTCGTCCTTCGACATGGGGCAGTTGATGTAGTCGGCTGTGCCTTTGTCGTAGCGCGCGGCCAGGTAGACCTTCTGCATGCCGATGGAATCGGCCTCCACGATGGGGCTGATCGAGTCGTAGAAGTAAAGGTGGGAAGCTCCGCTGAGGCGCGCGATCTCTTGCGACAGCGCGTCGGAGGTGAGCGGACCGGTGGCGATGATCGTGATCCGGTTTTCATGGATCTGCGTGACTTCTTCGCGGTGAACTGTGATCAGCGGCTCATGCAAAATCGCCTGGGTGACCTCCGCCGCGAAACGCGTGCGATCGACCGCGAGCGCATGGCCAGCGGGGACGGCACATTCGCGGGCAATCTCGATCAACGGCGATCCGGCGCGGCGCATTTCTTCCTTGAGCAGCCAGGGCGCAGTGTTCTCGGTCTCGGATTTCAGAGAGTTGGAGCAGACGAGTTCGGCGAAGTCGGCGGTTTGGTGCGCGGGAGTCTGGCAAATCGGGCGCATCTCGCAAAGTTCGACGGCAACGCCGCGCCGCGCACACTGCCACGCGGCTTCCGATCCGGCAAGGCCTGCGCCGATGATGCGGACTGCGTCTCTCATTGATCCTTATGTTGTCATCCCGAGCGGAGTGAGGGATCTGCAGTTCTGCCGCTGTAACGAAAACTGCAGATTCCTCGTCGCTCTCGCTCCTCGGAATGGCAAGGACTTAAATTTTCGGCGGTTCTCAACAAACCTTGCCGCCGCAGCTTACAAAATGATTCTTTCATCGCCGACCCGCCGCGTCACGTGTTCGCGATCCAGGTATTCGAGCAGCGGAATGGCGTACTTGCGACTCACTCCCGTCAAATCTTTAAACCGGGCGACATCAATTCTAGGCGACTTTGTTTTCTCAGCTGCCATGCGTCTGCGAAGGTCGGCCAGTGTGTCCTGATGAAAGACGAGGTCTTCTGAGATTTTCACCAGAACCTTCTCACGCAGAAGCAGCGTAATAATCTTCTGGGCACGCGCTCTATCGATTTTCAGTCCGGCGAGGACTTCTTTCAAAGCGGGCACTTTCAGTCCAGCCGAGGCAAAGGCCGTCTCAATGGCGCGCTTGGACTCAACCTCCTCATCTTTCATGGTCACTGCGGCGCGCCCTGCCATGCGAACAAATTCACTCGCTATTTCCAGCTTTTTCTCGCGAACGAGCATATCCAGCGCGGCAGCGAAAACTTCTGCAGCGAGATTGAGGCCGAGTTGTTCGCGAAGCGTTTCTTTGCTGATACCGGGAGCCAACGGATTCTGTTGATGGAACTTTGCTACCGCCACGAGCAGAAGCTGCTTTAGGCCCGTCATCGCGCTGGAATCGATGAACAGATCGCCGATCCTCAGAACGTCACCGCGCGCGAGCGGGCCGCGGAGGTTCGCTTCTATTGTCTCTGAGCGCGAGCCGGTTTCGGCCACAGCGTTTTGCAGCGAGAGCCCCGCAGACCCGCGCCGCACAATTCGCGCCATGAGGATCTGCTCCGAATTGCCCTCCGCCGCGACCTTCAGAAAATGTTCTCGGGCTTCGGGCTTCAGTTTCGGCAAAGGGGACGCATCCAAAACCACGCCACCGCCAATCGTCACCACCAGAGAAAACTGGCGGACGATGAAACGGTCGCCGGGCAACAGCAGTGTTGGTTGAGCCAGCCGCAAGTGCGCGAAAGCAGACTGCCCAGGCGCGACGTGCTTTTTCCCGTACAACCGGACCGTCGCGAGCGTCTCCGAAGTGTGGGAATGAAAATGCAGGCGAGCGCCCTCTTTCATAGGCTTGGCCGAAGAAAGCAGCGTGAGTTCCACGTCCAGGCGCGAGGCCGGTTGAAACGTATCGGCGGGAGCGAGTGTCATGCCGCGCGACAATTCCTCGGTGGTTACGCCGGCGAGATTCAGCGCGGTGCGCTGTCCCGCCACTGCGTGATCGGCGGCTTCGCCATGCACCTGCACCCCGCGCACCCGGACCCGGCGGCCCTGGGGAAGGACAGCCAACTCGTCGTCTTTGCGGACCGTGCCTGAAATCAGGGTGCCCGTGACCACAGTCCCGAAACCTTTCATGGTGAAGACGCGATCAATGGGCAACCGGGCAATCGCGTTTGAGTCTCTGGCTGGGACCTGCGCTACGGCCCGCACTAGCGCGCGTTTCAAGTCTTCGATTCCCGCGCCGGTAAGTGCGCTCACGGCAATGGGTTCCGAGTTTTCTAAAAACGACCCGCGGACGAACTCTTCCACTTCCATCCGCACAACATCCAGAGTTTCTGCATCGACCAGGTCGGATTTCGTCAGCACGGTGATGCCGCGCCGGACTGCAAGCAACCGGCAGATGTCGAAGTGCTCGCGGGTTTGCGGCTTGATGGATTCATCGGCGGCGATCACTAGCAAGACGAGATCGATGCCGCCGACGCCGGCCAGCATGTTGCGGACGAAACGCTCGTGGCCGGGAACGTCTACGAAGCCGAGGCGAAGAGTGTCGCCGTCTGGTGTGGGCAGTTCGAGGTGTGCGAAACCAATGTCAATGGTGATGCCGCGCCGTTTTTCCTCTTCCAGCCGGTCGGCGTCAATGCCGGTCAACGCCTTTACCAGCGCGGTTTTCCCGTGGTCGATGTGGCCGGCGGTGCCGACGATGACGGATTTCATGCAGAGGGAATGATACTAGAGGGTGGGCGGCGGTCGCTGCCCCGCGGCCGATGGCGCCCGCCGCGAATGCATAAGTCCTTCGACTGCATCAGTCTCGCGCAAGCGCGAGAGCAATTTCGCTCAGGATGACAAAGTTGGGTGGGATGGGAATGTGATGGTTGAACATCATCTTCTTGCTACAAATGGGCCTCCCGACATGCGAAAATGGAACTTCCTCATGAATACAGTTGCCGCTCCAGCCATCACTCCAGAACTCGTCCAGGAACACGGTCTCACGCCCGAAGAATACGAGAAGGTCAAGCAACTGCTTGGCGGGCGCGAGCCGACGATCACCGAGCTGGGCATCTTCAGCGTGATGTGGAGTGAGCACTGCTCTTACAAGTCTTCCCGTGTGCATTTGAAGCGCTTGCCGACCCGCAGCCGGCGCGTAGTGCAGGGGCCGGGCGAGAATGCCGGCATCATCGATATTGGGGATGGATGGGCCTGCGCGTTCAAGATCGAGTCGCACAATCATCCTTCGTTTATTGAGCCGTTCCAGGGCGCGGCGACGGGAGTGGGCGGAATTTTGCGCGATATTTTCACCATGGGCGCGCGGCCGGTGGCAATCATGGATTCGCTGCGGTTTGGGCCGATCACACGGTCGCCTGGCGGCGACCGGACGGGTCTGAGACCCATCCCCACACAGACCGCGCCTACACAAAAAGAGCTTCACAAGAATCATTCGCTGCTAGAAGGCGTGGTCAGCGGGATTGCTTCTTATGGAAATTGCTTTGGTGTGCCTAACCTCGGCGGCGAGACGAAGTTTGAAGCTTGTTACTCGGCCAATCCGCTGGTGAATGCTTTTGCGCTGGGCCTGGTGCGACGAGATCAGATTTTCTACGCCAAGGCGTCTGGCGAGGGCAATCCGGTCATTTATGTTGGTTCGAAGACCGGGCGCGACGGCATCCATGGGGCGACGATGGCCAGCGAGGAGTTCAGCGAAGCCTCCGAGGCGAAGCGGCCCAACGTGCAGGTTGGCGATCCCTTCCTTGAAAAATTGCTTTTGGAAGCATGCCTCGAGGCGATGCAGACCGGCGCTATCGTCGGCATTCAGGACATGGGCGCGGCGGGTTTGACTTGCTCGACATGCGAAATGGGCGCGCGCGGCAAGGTTGGGATCGAAATTGAGTTGGACCGCGTGCCGCAGCGTGAGACCCACATGACGCCGTACGAGATCATGCTGAGCGAATCGCAGGAGCGCATGTTGCTGGTGGCACAGAAAGGCCGCGAGCAGGAAGTGTTGCGTGTTTTTGAGAAGTGGGGACTGGATGCGGTTGAGATCGGCCGCGTTACCAATGATGGCAAGATGCGCGTGCTGGAGCACGGCAAGGTTGTCTCCGAGATTCCCAACGAGGCACTGACCGATGATGCGCCGCTGTACAAGCGGCCTTTGGCGCGCTGGGAGCCTCCGGTACCGAGGGAGATGCCGGAGGGTATCAGTCTCGCTCAGGCAGGAGATCTCGCGGAAAATCTAAAGCGCCTGCTGGCAAGTCCGAACATCTGCGGCAAGCGCTGGGTGTGGCAGCAATACGATCACATGGTGCAAACCAATACGGTAGAAGCTCCGGGCGCGGGTGATGCTGGAGTCATCCGCATTAAGGGTTCACAACGCGGACTGGCCATGGCGTTGGACGGCAACGGGCGCTGGTGCTATCTCGATCCGCAACTCGGAGCAATGCACGCGGTGGTCGAGGCTGCGCGCAACGTAGCCTGCACGGGCGCGACTCCTGCCGCCGCAACGAACTGCCTGAATTTTGGCAATCCGGAGAAGCCGCACATCATGTGGCAGTTTTCCCAGGTCGTGGATGGCATGACCAAAGCCTGCGAGGAGCTGGACATTCCCATCACTGGAGGCAATGTCAGTTTCTACAATGAAACTTTGGGTGAGGGCATTTATCCGACGCCGGTGTTGGGCGTGGTTGGCATTCTCGAGGATGTTCACAAAGCTGTGTTCCCGCACTTCCGCCAGGCGGGGCGCTCGGTTGTGCTGCTGCGTGCTTCCGAACCGGGAGACCTCACAGATGCTGAATCGGAGTTTGGCTCTTCGGAGTACGCGAAGGAAATTCTGGGGACAGTGTGGGGATTTCCTCCCGCGTTGGAATTGAAGCGGGAAGCGGCGCTGCAGGAGGCATTGGTCGAGATCATTCAGGCGGGACTGGTCGAGTCGACGCACGACTGCGCAGAAGGTGGGATCGCGGTGACGCTGGCGGAATCAGCATTCGCTAACGTCGGCGTGAGTGTGAATTTGGGCTCGCAAGGGTTGCCGGCGGAGTTTGTTCTGTTCGGCGAAGATGCCAGCCGGGTAGTGGTGAGCTGCGACCAGAGTAATCTCTCGGGAATCAAACAAATAGCGGTAAAATACGGCATCTCAGCGGACGTGATCGGGGAAACGGTTTCCGAACAATTGGAGATCAAGCTGGATGGCACGGTTGTGGTGTCGGCCAGCGTGGATGAGTTGCGGCAAAGTTATGAGGGAGCGCTGGAAGCGGCTCTGAGAGCCGATCCGGAGCCGGTGGCGTTGTCATCCTGAGCGAAGCGAAATGCATAGGTTCTTCGGAGCTGAAGCTCCTCAGAATGACAATTGTTTTAGGGCTTCGCTAAGTGCTAAAGGCTAAGTGCTAAATGCTTTCAGGCGATAAATTTCGCGAGGAGTGCGGGGTGGTTGCCATTTACGGGCACCCGGAGGCGGAGAAGCTCGCCTACCTGGCGCTTCATGCTCTGCAGCATCGCGGCCAGGAGTCGGCGGGTATTGTCACCTCCGACGGCATGGCCCTGCACCAGCACAAGAGCATGGGCCTAGTGGCGGACATTTTCAGTGAGAGCATTCTGGCTGGGTTGCGAGGGAATCGCGCCATTGGCCACACCCGCTATTCCACCGCTGGAGATTCGGCGCTGCTCAACGCGCAGCCGATCATGGTGCAATCGAACAAAGGGACGATCGCGCTGGCGCATAACGGGAACCTGGTAAATGCCGTGGACATCCGCAGCCGGCTGGAGAGCCAGGGATCGATTTTTCAGACCAGCAGCGATACCGAAGTGATCGTTCACCTGATTGCGCTCTCCCGCGAGCAAACTTTGCCGGAAGCTATGGCTGACGCTTTGCGGCGCGTGGTGGGTGCATTTTCGCTGGTGATGATCAGTGCCGACCGGATCTTCGCGGCGCGCGACCCCCGCGGTTTCCGTCCGCTGGCCATGGGAAGAGTTCCCGCCACCGACGGCCAGAAGCAGGACACGATTGTCTTCGCCTCCGAGACCTGCGCTTTCGACCTGATTGGCGCCAGCTTCGAACGCGATGTAAAGCCCGGGGAGTTGATCGTCGTCGGTCCGGAAGGGATGACGTCGCGTTTCTATTCGCCTTCGCTGGATCAGTCGAGCTGCATCTTTGAGCACGTGTATTTTTCGCGTCCAGACAGCCAGGTATTCGGGCGAGCGGTGCAGGAGAGCCGGGAGGAATTGGGGCGGGAACTGGCGCGCGAGGCGCCGGTGGAGGCCGACATTGTGGTTCCCGTGCCCGATTCCGGCGTGACCGCGGCCATGGGCTATGCGGGCGAAAGCGGCATCCCCTTCCGCTTCGGGCTGATCCGCAACCATTATGTGGGACGGACGTTTATCGAGCCGCGGCAGAGCGTGCGTGACTTCGGAGTAAAGCTGAAGCTGAATCCGGTGCGCAGCCTGCTGGAAGGCAAGCGCGTGGTGCTCATCGATGATTCCATCGTGCGCGGCACCACCAGCCGCAAGATTGTGCGGATGGTCCGCAGCGCCGGCGCCAGGGAAGTGCACATGCGCATTTCGTGCCCGCCAACCATTTCCCCTTGTTTCTATGGCGTGGACACGCCGTCCAAACGGGAACTGATCGCCGCCAACAAATCGGTGGAGGAGATTCGGCAATTCATCGGCGCCGACTCGCTGGCCTATCTTTCGCTGGAGGGATTGAAAAAAGCCTGCGGTGACGGGGAAAAAACTACCTACTGTACTGCCTGCTATACCGGAACCTATCCCACAAGCTGGGTGGATGTGGAAGACATCCAGCCGGCGGCAGCCAGCAACAAATAGGCCGACTGTTCAAGCCCACTCCTTCAAGAGTTGATGAAAAAAGCCCGCTCCATTCGGAGCGGGCTTTTGGGACCTCATTAGAGAGGCGGAGCAGTTTCGCAGACGTTCAAAACTTCGTTCTGGAAAGTGACAACGTCGGTCGGGCTGCCGTTCCAGATGTCCAGAGAAGTGTTGGCTGGCGCTCCAAACCAGGTGATGAATACCAGGTCCTGAGGGTGCCAGGTGAAACCGTTTATGGTGTAGGGGTAGTCTCCATAGTTCGGGCCAGTCTCGAGCGGATCGCCGATCTCGAGGATGCTGTTATTCGGGCAAGGTGAAGGATTGTTGATGAACGGATCCATCAGCCATTCGCCGATTTCATGCGACAACGCGCCGATGTCGGTCGAGAAGACCGGCTCGCTTGAATTCTGGGTGATGGTAGTGGCGTAGGAGTAAGTCTGACCGTTCGGCGCCCCAGCCAGTGCGCTGTGGTAGCCGCCGATGCAGCAACCACTTAGGCCGGAGTTGCCGCTCAGGTACACGTTATAGGTAACGAAGACGGGCAGAACGCCGGGGTTAATCTTCTTGATCTTCTTTATGACGGCCTGCAGTTGCTGATCGAACCAGGTGAAGTTCGCAACGCCCACCGTCGCGCCGCCGGCGATCCCGAAGGGGTTGACGTAAACATTGCCGTCGCTGGCCGGGACAGTAAACGTCTGCTCCGGACCGATGACCGGCTTCGCAAACACGACGTGGTAGTTGGTATTGGTCTTGACCCCAAATCCCCAGAAATTGCCGCGCTGGTAGGCGTCGATGTATTGCGTCTTTCCCAGATCGGTTCCGCCCTGGTCGTAGTCGACCAGAGACTGGAATATCGGGGAAGTGGCGAACATCTGGGTGGAGGTCAAAGTTCCCGAGTAGGGAGTGTTGGGATCAAAGGTCATGTTCCCGTTGCTGGCCCCATAGACCATCTTGATCGGGATGATGCCCACGGTGATGGTCGTGGTGGTGTTGGTCGTGGAGGGATCGGTTCCAACGATTACAGAACTGAAATTGCGGTTGTCATAGGAGGACTTCCAGGAAAACGTCCACTGGGTCAGGCCTGTAACGTCGGGACCGTTCTCCACAGGGTAATAGGAATGTGGCGGCAGAGTTGCGAACTTCGCGTGAGAGGGATCGAAATTCTGGTCTTGGGCAGCGGCCGTGCCAGCCAGGCTGAGCAGGATCAGCGCAACTAATACGGCAGTCGTGTAAAGCGCGAAACGCGTATTCATATCGAGCTTAGCTCTCCTTTAAGAGGTGTGTGTTGGACAACATTGTGGACAGACATACATGAATCAACAGCGTTGTGACTTAGCAAACTGAAAGTCTTTCGGACTTGCAGAGAGTTTGCAGTCCCCACATCTGGGAGCGGAGGAGTCGACGAACTGGAAAGATTTTCCAGCCATTCTCCTCGCTTGTCAATCGAAAAGTTCCTTTAAAACTGGCGCGGAGCGCGGAAAGTCGCCGGCCCGTGTGAATGTCCGTGGGCGTGAGTCGAAAGGCTCCATCGACAGTACATTCCAATCGCAGATGCCAGCTTGTTGCCTCGACCCGCGTACTCAACAAGACACAAATCGTGTGTGTGAAAGACTATTGGGACGAAAGACTCATTGACGAGGGTTTCTCGCTGGGGCATACTGACCGGCAATCTAAATCAGCATGGTCCCAGGTGACCGGTATTTCCCTGCTGATTCCTCGGACCCGTTTCTCGTCCAGCGGGCGAGAGCTGTTAAGCAAGTGAATTGCAGAATTCGTAAATAGCAGCGAGCTAAGGCGGGTTTTTCTTCAAAGCGACAAGAACTACAAACCAAATTTCACATCCGTGTGAAACATCCTGAGGAGGATGCATGGCAAAGTTGTGGGTAGCGAAACTATGGAGAGTAGTACTACTGGGGCTGGCGTATTCCCTGATCTGCGCTGTTGTTCCTGCGCAGGCGCAGCAGTTTTCAAAACACGCGTATGTCGTGCACGAATCTGCTCATGATGTCTCTTTGCCCCTGAGCGAACTGGCGAAGATGGTACCGGTTCAGAAGCATGCAAACCGAGAAGTCGAGAACCACAGGCCGATCGTCCAGATCAAGCAAGTTGGCAATGGCGAGGACGCGGTCGTGCAAAGAATCATGTTACCGCTGGTCTCCACCACCGGGCTGTTGAATTTTGACGGTCAGGGAGCGGACAACCTGGCACCGCCCGATACTCAGGGAGCGGTGGGCGCCACGCAATATGTTCAGTGGGTGAATATCGAGTACAACGTGTACGACAAGACCACTGGCGCCAAAACCCTCGGCCCAATTCAAGGCAACACAATCTGGAAAGGGTTTGCCAACGAAGGTTGCTCTACGTCCAACAGCGGCGATCCCATCGTTCTGTACGACAAGATTGCCCAGCGCTGGTTCTTCTCTCAGCCGAACTTCAACGGACCGTTCGCATTCTGCATCGCAGTTTCGACCTCGAATGATGCTACGGGAACTTACAACCGGTATGCGTTTGCCGTGTCGCCCAGCAGTCAATTCCCTGACTACCCGAAGTGGGGAGTCTGGCCCGACGCGTATTATCTCTCCTTCCACATGTTCCTGGGTGGTGGAGGTAACGGAGATGGCGTGCAGGCTTGCGCGGCGGATCGGAATTCGATGCTGGCAGGCAACACAGCCACCATGCAGTGTTTCACCGCCGGCACCTCGGTACAGTTGCAAACTTTCCTGCCGGCCGATCTCGATGGCACAACTCCTCCGCCGACCGGCGAGCCCAACACTTTCATCACTTTGGGCAGCGATACGGCGCATCTCAACCTGTGGCAATTCCACGTCGATTTCGTCAATCCCTCAAACTCAACGTTTACCGGCCCCACTGCTCTATCGGTGCCGACATACACTCTGATCTGCCAGTCCAACTTCCAGGATGTCCGAAGCTGCGTTCCGCAGCCCAGTCCGGGAGAGGGTCTGGATGCTCTCGGCAATCGCTTGATGTACCGAAATGCCTACCGCAACTTCGGCGACCACGAGGCGATGGTGGTCTCGCATGCGACCAAGCCGGGAACCGGATCCACTGCGGTTTCAGCAGTTCGCTGGTATGAAATCCGCAGCCCTCTGACCCCGGTTCTGTTCCAGTCGGGCACGCTGCAACACCCGAAGCACAGCGTCTGGATGAGCAGCCTCGCGATGGACAAGATGGGCGATATCGCGCTGGGAGTTAGCGCATCCAGCACAACGCTCAAACCGACCGTCGCTTATGTGGGCCGAGTTCCATCTGACCCGCTGGGATCGATGGAATCACCGGCAATCGTTGTCGCCGGCACCGGTGTGCAGGAAAACACCGCCAACCGCTGGGGCGATTACAGCGCGATGCAGATCGATCCTACGGACGACTGCACGTTCTGGTACACCCAGGAGTACATCAAGACCAACGGCAGCTTCAATTGGAGCACACGCATCAATTCGTTCAAGTTCAATAGCTGCCAGTAGGAAACCGCATTACCGGAGCCAGGACACGCAACGTGTGCTGGCTTTATTATTGGATGGAATGGCGGGACCGACCGAGGTTACTTCTTTTTGACGCTCGCAGCGACCTGGGAAGCGGCCTGGTCCATTGCCGCCAATGCCGCAGCGTTTGGGTCCTTGCTGTCCGCAGTGAAAGGAACCGAGCTTGTCGCCAGAGGCGTGGACCATTGTCCCTTCTTAAACAAAGCAAAATCGACCGCCAGTTGGCCAGCGGTGGCCGGGGCCGCGTTTGCTGCTGCGCTCGGAGGTTGGCTTTCGCCGGCGCCTCCTGCTGAAGCCGGAGTCGCTCCCGGTTTTGCCTTCGCGACCTCCGACAAAATCATGAAATCGCATTTCTGACGCTGGGCTCCACGTATGTTGTTCGCGCTCATGCCCAACTGGTTCGCCAGGACGGTCACGGCGACAGCATTGTAGGCGTTGATGTTCGTCTTTTGCAGATCTTCCACCAGCCGTTCTTTCAGTTTGTCCGTAAAAACGGGAGTTAGACTGCTATTGGCAACGTCGGCCACGCAGACTTTCTTACCTTTGATAGGAGCTGGGGACGCGTTATCGGTCTGCCCAAAAGCGAAGCTGCCGGACAAAGCGAGAGCTACGGCCGAAGTAATGCACAGGAAACGGGATCGCAATGATATTTCCTCCTGGGGGAATCCTTGGTCGATTCTTAGTCAGATTATCACGGCGGATTTACTCAGAATGTCACGCGCGCGCCGATCTGCGCGGCAAAGGGAATGCCCACGGTCGTACCCGGGCCGAAGAAATCTCCAAGCGCCCCTTCGGGAATCTCGAGCTGCTTCAGGCTGGTGATGGGCGCGGTTTGGGAGCAGGCTGCATTCGTGCACACGCTGGTGACATTCGTGATGCCGGCGGCATTGGGCACCATTTGGGAAGGCGGAACCGGCAACTGGACAACATTGACTGCGAAGTTGGCGCCTGGATTGTTACGGTTGAAGATATTGAAAAACTCGATGAACGGATCAATCTGCCAGCGTTCGTTGATTTTGAAAGGACGGGTGACGCGCAAGTCTGACTGGATATACGGAGTGCCACGAAATTCGTCGAGGCTGGTGTACACACCATTCACGTAGATGCGCTGGATGTTGGCCGCGTCCGTTATGGTGATGGGGCGCGCACTCTCGACTTGATTGACCGTGGTCAATTCAAAACCGCCGGGAATATGAAATGTACCGGCCAGCACGAAGCGGTGACGAACGTCCTCACCCGACGGGCCATAATCGCCGGGCCCAAAAGCATTCAGCAATGGTGGATTCGGGGGCTGTTGAGGACAAACGCCATCCACATAGTCGAACAGCTCGCCCAGCAGGCATCCCCAGGTCTGCGCTTTGGAAAATGTGTAGTTCGCGACCAGATTGAATCGCTTCGAGACGTTACCTTGGAGATGTAGCATCAGTGCGTTGTAGCTGGAACGATTGTCCGACTCGAACACATTCACGTTCGGCACAACATTGGTTTGATCGGTGGCGTAAGTCGGGTCCGAGGTGGGAATGAGCGGAGTGAAAAGGCTGGTGCCGCTGGAATAAGGGAAGCCGCGGTAGCCGTGATTGCCTTGTTCGTGTATGTAATCGGCGCTTACGAGCCAATTCTGGTTGAAGGCGTGCTGGGCGCCTGCCGTGGAATGGACGGAGTAGGGCGTTTTGTACGGTGAGCCGATCAGATTGCCTGTGGCTCCAGCCCCACCCGCCAGGCAGCCCGTGCCGACGAGCGCATAAGTACCCGGCCCCCCTGTGAGGCTGCAAGGTCCAGTGGTGAAGGTCGAGTTATTGACGCCCTGAAAGGCAGTTGCCCATCCGTTCTGCGCCAGATCGTCATAGAAAAGCCCGAAACCGGCGCGAATCACAGTCTTCTCGCTATGGCCGGGAGAGTATGCGATGCCGATTCGCGGCGCGATTTGCTTGCGATAGTCCTGCGGTAGGCCGGGAGCAGTCGGGATGTGTAATGCCTGCAGCGTTATAAACGCAGCGTTATCGGCCTGACTGCGGCCCGAACCCGTGAACAGTCCCAACGTCGTTTGATAGCGCAAGCCGTAGTTGAAGGTGAGCTGTGGCGTGACGCGCCAGGAATCCTCAGCGTAGAACGCGAGACGCTGAATATTCTGCGAGAAACTTCCATCGCCGGCGGGAGTGAAGGTGCAGGTTGAACCGTCGGAGGCGCTGAAGCCCACACATCCCGGTGTGAAGGTTCCGAAGACACCAGGATTCGCAACGTAGAAGGTTGGGTTATTGACGTACTGGGCCAGAGTTTCGGCCGTGGCCGCAAACGCTCCGCTCAGCACCGGTTCGTGAATGATGTCGACTCCGAACTTCAGCGCATGACTCCCCATAACGTGGCTCAGGTCGTAACGGAATTGATATTTATCCTGATTGCGCAGGTCAGGGAAAAGAGTGATGGGAGTTGCGAACTGGTTGTCACCGAAAGTTTCAAAGCCGGAGATGGTCAGGGCTGTCGAACTGAAGGGAAATGCCAGCGCAAAGCCAAGATCTGAGTTCCGAGTCTGCGTGAGATGCAGCAGGCTGGCGTCGAGAACTAGGTTGCCCAGCCAGGTTGGCCCGAACGTATAGGTATTGCTGAGCGCCACATTCAAATAATTGTTGTGTGTGGTCAGGCCGGTAGATGGCAACGTGCCCTGCTGCGCCAACGCGTTGTGAGTCAAGTAGCTGTCGGAAGACGTGCGCAGAAACCAATTTGATTCTTGCGATTGCGCCCAGTCAAAACGCACCGAACTAATGTAGTCGCGAAACGGAATCGGAACATTTGGAGGAACAGAGATGGAAGGAACGCCAGTGATCAAGCCTTGCGCCGCCAATTGCGCGAGCGCGTCAAACTGCGTCATACTGGCCGGGCTGTACGCAATGCTTGCGTTTTCTTGCACGGTCTCGAATGAAGTAAAGAACCAGACTTTGTCTTTGACGATCGGACCGCCAATGGTTCCAACATAGTTCTGTCGGGAGAACGGCTGCTTTGGATTGGGAGCCGGGTTTTCGATCGGAAAGCGCGCGTTCAGCACCGCCGCACGCTCGTAAAAAGCCGCGTTGCCGTGCCAGTCGTTAGTGCCATGCCTGGTGGTAATTACCACTGATCCCGCAGTGGTCCAGCCGGTGTCGGCCTCTTCATTCGAGGTGCGTACGGCAAATTCCTGAATGGCATCCGGGGAGAAGTTTTGCAGGAAACCGCCGATCCAGTCATCGGAGTTATCGGCGCCATCAACCGATAGCTCGTTGTTTAAGCCGGAGCTCCCGCCGGTCGAGACCGCAGTGATGCGTGCTTTGGTGGGATCGGAGGGTTCGACCGGCTCGGTTCCGGGCACCAGATACGCAATGTTGGCGAAGCTTCGCGCCGGGAGCGGCAGAGTTTCGAGATCCTGCGTGCCGACGACTCCTCCGCGCACCGCGCTCGACGTGTCGGTCGTTTCCGTTGTTATCGAGGAAGAACTGCCTTGCACTTGGATGGTTTCGCGTCCAGCGGCTGGTTTCAGGGTAACCGTGATATCGCGTACAACCGTGACCGCAATGTCCACGTCGGAAACGGCGTCGTCGAATCCCTTTGCTGCAGCCACGACGTGATAACGGCCGGGCAACAAGCCTTCGATACGGAACTCTCCGTGCTCATCCGCGGCGACCTTGCGGCCGAGAGACGACCCGGCCGACTGCACGGTGATGCGAGCGCCCCGAACGCGGGCACCGCTGGAATCCTGCACTTCGCCGCGAAGGGAACCGGTTGGATTCTGCGAATACGCCGCGACCGGCAGGAAGTACAAGCAAGCGAGCGCGCAAAGAGCGAAGCACAGGTTTTTGAATTTCATCAGCGGAGTTGCTCCCTTTTGGAGTGCAAGAACCATGGCTGATGGCCGCCGGGAGCTGATAGAGGCCGGATGAGCATGGTCCTCGGGAAACCGAGCGACTGGTTCAGAGTAGACAGAAAGGCGGATTACTACCAGAAGTAGTATCAGCTTGCCGAAGCGCGCTCAAGGTTTCCGGGCGGAGACAACGCGCGGAATGTCTTGCAGATCAGTTGTGATGCTCACTTGCTGCCAGCCAATCAGCAAGCGCTTGACTCCGTCGGCAATCGTGCCACTGACCTCCATCACCAGCCAACCGCCGGGTGGGAGCACAGTTTGTGCCTGCGGAATCAGCCGTTCGATCACTTCCAATCCTGTTGGCCCGGCGAAGACTGCCTTGCGCGGTTCGAATTTCCGCACTTCGAGCTGCACCTGATCTTCTTCGGATTCGCCGACGTACGGAGGATTGGAAACGACCAGGTCGAAAGTGGCCGGGGCGAGTCCCTGGAGCAAGTCGGTCTGGTGAAAATGAATTCGATCCTGGAGTTGATGGCGGGCGGCATTGGCGCGAGCGATTTCGAGGGCCTCGCGAGATATCTCCGTGGCGTGAATCTCGGCCTGGGGCTTCTCTTTGGCGAGGGCCAGAGCAATGCATCCGGAGCCGGTGCCCACGTCCACAATTTTCACAGATTTGCCGGGCGGAAACGCCCTGCCTCCATCAATTAGACGGAGTACGGCTTCAATCACATGCTCAGTTTCCGGACGAGGGATGAGCACAGCTGGCGACACAATAATGTCCATACCCCAGAATTCCTGGTGTCCGGTAATGTATTGGGCGGGGACGCCTTGAGTGCGTTGGGCAATTGCTTCGTCGTAGCGATTTTGTTCTGCTGCGGTGAGCTTGCGTTCCGGGTGCGCGTAGAGATAGGCGCGATCGCAACCGAGAGTGAACATCAGCAGTGTTTCCGCGTTCATGCGGGGCGAGCCGACGTGGGCGGCGGTCAGGCGATCGATGGCCGAAGTTAAGGCACCCTTGAACTGCACTCAGAGATTGTAACTGTGAACCACTGTGCCCTTTGTGGTGTGAAGCGTTTGTCACAATACCGCGGTTTCCTCGATCATCCGCCCTTCCGCAAAGCGAGACAGCGCCAGCAGCGAGAAATCGACGAGATCGGTCTTGCCGGCGAGAATCAAATCAGAGAGAATTTTTCCCGTTGCCGGCGCGTGCATGACGCCGTGGCCGCTGAAGCCGTTGGCCAGAAAAAATCCGGGCACACCTGGGACCTCGCCGAGAATGGGATGATGATCGGGCGTCATTTCGTACAGCCCGGCCCAGGCGCGTTTGGGATTGACCGCCAGGTTTTCAAAGATCGGCACGCGGTCCGCCGCGCGGGTAAGAATTTTCTCGATGAATGAAGGCTCGAAGTCAGTTTTATATCCGGGAGTTTCCTCAGGATCGTTCCACGCCAGCAGAAATCCCAGACTCTCGGGACGGAAATGAAAGCCGTTGGACATGTCGATGATCATGGGCGCAGTGTGCGGAAATTGGTCAAACGGCTCGGTAGGGACGAGCATGCGCCGCAGCGGCTCGACGGGCAAATCTACACCTGCCATTTTCGCCACCTCGGAAGCCCACGGGCCGGCGGCATTGACCACTTTGCGCGTGGCAACTGGGCCTCGCGTAGTTTCGACTTCGGTGATCGCCTGGCCGTCTCGCTTAATTCCGGTCACCTGCGTATGCCTCCACAACGTCGTGCCGTGGTCCGCGGCCCACGACATAAAACCGACCATGGCGCTATAAGGATCGACGAAACCATCCGTGGAACAGAAACTCCCGCCCACAATGTCATCGGAGCGGAGTTGCGGAAACATGGTACGGATTTCGTCGGCGGAGATCAGGCGGACATTCTTTAATCCCAGCGCAATTTGCTTTTCATGATTCGCTCGCAGATAGGTCAGATGGTTTTCATGCGTCGCGCAAAAAAGGTAGCCCTGTGGCCGGTAGCCGCCCGGGTATCCGAGGCGCTCGTCGAAACTGGCATAGAAAGGAATGGAGTAGAGCGACATCTGGATATTGACCGGCGTCGAGAACTGCGCACGGACACCGCCCATGCTCTTGCCGGTAGAACCCTTGCCCTGAGCGGTTTCGCGCTCAATCACAAGGACGTCTTTGCATCCTGCTGCGGCGAGATGGCAGGCGATGCTGGAGCCAACGATTCCGCCGCCGATGATGACTACGTCTGCGGTGTGCATGAGTATCTCAGAGAACGAACATTGTAGTGCAGGCGTTGCCAGCAGCGCTGCTTCGGGACGGGCGAAGACGCCCGCCCAGCGTTAACTTAGTCGGCCCCGAGGGGCGAGGACGCTCGTCCTCCATTGATTAGGGTTTCGCGCCTTGAACCCTTTCCTGCCTGCCCTTAAACTTGAAGTAGATGCACATGCACGTCAGTCACGGCGGGGAGCGGACTTCCAAAGTCCTGCGGATTTCGCTGGTCGTGACGCTGGCTTACATTGTGCTTCTCATAATCGCCGGTTTGCGCGCCCATTCTCTGGCGCTGCTTTCCGAGGCCGGCCACAATCTTTCCGACCTGATAGCCCTGCTGCTCTCCCTAGTCGCGGTCTATTTGCACGGACGACCGCCGAGCGCCACCAAGACCTATGGCTGGCACCGTGCCGGAGTGTTGGCTGCGCTGGTGAATTCCGGTTCCCTGGTGGTAATCGCGTTCTTCATTTTCTACGAAGCCTTCCGCCGTTTGCAGCACCCGGAGCAGGTTCGCGCCAGCGTGATGATCTGGGTGGCCGCTGCCGGCGTAGTGATGAACGCCGTCATCGCTTTACTTCTGTTCCGCTCCGGCCGCGACGTTAACATCCGCAGCGCCTTTTTGCACGAGATTGGCGATACGGTTTCGACTGCAGCGGTCATCGTCGGCGGCTGGGCGATTCTAGCGACCGGCCAATACTGGATCGATTCGGCGCTTTCGTTCGGGATCGGCGCGTTGATCTTATGGTCGGGATTCGGGATTGTGCGTGAGACGCTGAACATTCTCCTCGAGGGCACGCCGAGAGGAATCCAGCTGGAGCGGGTGGAAACTGCCATCCGCGGTGTCGATGGCGTGAATGATGTTCACGACCTGCATGTGTGGAGCATCGGCTCGGAAACGGCCGCGCTTTCTTGCCATATCTCGATTGCTGACATTCCACCCTCAGTCAGCGAACGAATTCTGCATGACGTGAAAGAACGCCTGCACGAAGAATTCCGCATTGATCACACCACTATTCAGTTCGAGCACGTAGTGTGCGAGGTGGCGCACGGGTGCGTGATTCCTTTGAGTGAGGAAGAGCACCACGGGCATGGGCACTGAGCAGAAGCACATAGCAATTAGCACTTGGCATTTGGCCACTCGTGGTTGTTTGCCGCAAACAGCTCGCTTCAGTTCTGCTTCCCGTAAATCTCCTGCACTCTCTCGATCGTATCTGCTTCCTCCGGCAGCTTATCCGGCCGCAACCGGACGATTCTCGGAAACCGAAGCGCATAACCGCTGTCATGCCGGTCGGAGCGCATCATATTATTGAATGCAACTTCCAGCACCACCTTCGGCTGAACCATCAGGCGGAAGCCCTGATCTTCGATCGTGTGGGCCAAAAACCACTTCGTCATTTCCGCGATTTCGGTGTCGGTAAGGCCGGAGTAAGCTTTGCCAATATTCACCAGCCGGTCGGCGTCCCAGACCGCAAAGGTGTAATCGCTGAGCACGCCGATGCGCTTGCCGTGGCCATATTCGACCGCGGTGACGACAACGTCCAGCGTAGCCAGTTCGCGCTTCAATTTCAGCCACGATTTTCCGCGCTTGCCGGGCGTGTAGGGTGACTCGGGATCTTTGATCATCAGGCCTTCGTTGCCTCGGGCTTGCGCGGCTTCAAACAATTGGTCAAGTTCTTCGGGCGCTGAAGCACGAAACACTGGAGCGCGAATCAACTGGGCGCTCGACGTCGGCTCTTCCGAGTGGAAAGCGAATGTCCCTTGATGGAGGTCGGGCGTCCTCGCCCGGCTCGCAGACGATCGAGTGGCCAGCAAATCGTCGAGTATCCTGCCACGCTCGTGCAGCGGACGGTCGATCAGAAGCTCGCCTCCCGCATAGAGAACATCGAACACGAGATAAGCGACGGGCACCTCGCGCATGAGCTTTTCGCTGACTTTCTTTCGTCCCAGGCGCTGCTGGAGCGCGCTGAATGGCAGCGCGCGGCCTGGTTCGCCCGTATCGGCAGTCAAGTAACTCCAGGCCACAATCTCGCCGTCAAGGATTGCGTCCTGCAGAAGTCCAGCCAGAGTGTCCGGCAGCTCAGGGAACGACTCGGTGATTTCGTCCCGAGTGCGGGAAAAGATTCGCACCTCGCTGCCGGAGCAGTGGGCCTGGGCGCGAATGCCGTCGTACTTGTCTTCCACCAGAGCGTTTTGAAAGTAGCTGAGCGCCTCCGCTGCGGATTCGGCTGGGCTGGCCAGCATGAAGCCCAGAGGATGAAAAAGCCGCATGTGGGCTTCGGCGAGTCTTCCACTCGCGGCCAAGCGCAGGGTCTCACCGATATCGCCGACCAGCATGTTGGCTCGCTGCACTTCGGCGAGAGTCCCACCGTACGCTTTGGCGATCGCCTCCTCGACCAGGCTTTCTCTTAATCCAATCCGAAGATCGCCCGTCATGATCTTGATGATGTATTTGGCTTCGAGTGGAGTGACTCGAGAAAGAAGTTCTCGTACCAATGCAGCCTTGGCCGCCGGGCCGCGAGCCGCGGCAATCTGGCGAAAGATCGCCTGGACCTCGACGACGGTTGGACGGGCGAGGACGCCCGTCCCTACGCGAGCCTGAAGCACTTCCCCTGCTACTGCTCCCAAATCACCCAGCCGGCGGTAAGCGGCGGTCAGTTCCTGCTCGCTTTTTCCTGAAAGTTCCTGTACCAGACGCCAGAGCAGCGCCCCACCGACTTGCAGCGTGGTTTCCTCCCACACCGGAAATGGCCGGCCGGATAGAAACACAGCCGCGACGGCGGCTTCCTCGGGCGGGGCAGACTTGAAGTAATCCGCGACGATGGCGATCTTTTCGAGCTTCTTGGTGGTGGCGGCGATTCGCTCGCAGGCATGGGCAAGTCTCTGCATATTCACGGGATGTTCTGTAACCTACGGTAGCATCGCGACTTGTCTCTATCCTAGTTTCGCAACCTATGTCATACTTTAGCTTGGTTCGTAGTTCCCTGAAGGATCATCCAATCACCATGCGGTTTTGGCAGATATTAGTACGGTTCCTGGCGGCAGTGCAGCTTTTGCCGGCACTCGAAGGCGGAGAAGAAACTCTGGTCGGCGGCCAGGCCGTGCTGGAAGGTGTAATGATGCGGTCACCGCACGCCTGGGGCATTGCCTGTCGCAAGCCCTCGGGCGCGGTTTCGACGCACAGCGAGCCGCTGGAGCGGCTTTCCGAGAAGCACAAATGGATGGGCTGGCCGGTGGTGCGCGGCGTGATCACGCTTGGCCATGCGATGACGCTGGGTTTTCGCGCGCTGAAGTTTTCGGCAAACGTGGCCCTCGACGAATTGCAGCCGCCGGCGGAGCAAGGCCAGCCCGAAAAGAAAAAGCTGGAAATCAGCGGCTGGATCGCGGCAGTCAACGTGATTTTCTCCGTCGGTTTCTTCATTTTCATGTACAAATACCTGCCGCTGCTGGCGGCGACCGAGTTGAAGAAGATTGATCCCGCGCTGGGCGGACAGATCATGTTCAATCTGACGGATGGCGTTATCCGGCTGACACTATTTTTGCTCTTCATCTGGGCAACTTCGTTGTGGCCGGACATTCGCCGCGTGTATGAGTATCACGGAGCCGAGCACAAGACGGTATTCGCATTTGAGAACGGTGACCCTCTGGAGACAGCGGCGGTGCAGAAGTACTCGACCTATCATCCTCGCTGTGGCACCAGCTTTCTAATGACGGTGATGATCATTTCGATCCTGGTCTACATGTTGTTTCCGGTGACAACGTTCTGGGCGCGGTTCGCGCTGCGGATTGCACTGTTGCCGGTGATTACGGGGCTTTCGTACGAGATCATCCGCTTCGCGGCCAAGCATCGCGGATCGTTGTTCGCGCTTATGACTGCGCCGGGACTGTGGCTGCAGCGGATCACCACCCAGCCTCCGGCCGATGCGCAGGCGGAGTGCGCCATTGTCGCGCTGGAGCAGGCGATGTCGCTGGAGAAGCAGCATGGCGGGGAATTGATAATTGCCTAGCGGGGCTCCCCGCGAAGAACCTTGCCCCTCAGCTTTCCTCTACAACTAAAATGGTTCGGTGGAGGCACGCGTTGTGCAGCATCTCCCCGAGCGGAAAAGTTGCCTGACGCCGCGCGACGAGCGACGAAAGACGAAGGACCAACGACGAATCCCATGTTTGAACGACTCGACCAAATCGAAGCCCGCTACGAAGAACTGACGCAGGCACTGGCGTCGCCGGAAGTCATCGGCGACTCGGCGAAATACCAGAAGACTGCCAAGGCGCATAGCGAAATCATCGATGTGGTCGAGAAGTACCGCGAATATAAAGACCTGAAGAAGGGTATTGCCGACAGCCGGGCGATGCTGGTCGATGAAAAAGATCCTGAGATGCGTGCCTATGCGCAAGAGGAACTGGATAAGCTGGAAGCTCGCGTCGGCGCGGTAGAAGAAGAGCTGAAAGTTCTGCTCCTGCCTAAGGACCCTAACGACGAAAAGGACGTGATTTTGGAGATCCGCGCGGGCACCGGCGGCGACGAAGCGACGCTATTTGCGGCAGAACTATTTCGCATGTACACGCGTTTTGCCGAGACCCAGGGCTGGAAAGTGGAGGTGCTCTCAACCTCGGAGTCGGCGGTGGGCGGGTTGAAAGAAGTTATCGCCATGATCCAGGGCCAGCGGGTGTATTCGCGCATGAAGTATGAAAGTGGCGTGCATCGCGTGCAGCGCGTGCCGCAGACCGAGCAACAAGGGCGGGTACACACTTCAGCCGTGACGGTCGCGGTCCTGCCTGAGGCAGAGGAAGTTGACGTCAAGATTGATGCAAAAGATTTACGCGTAGACACTTTCTGCTCGTCGGGGCCAGGCGGACAGTCGGTGAACACGACGTACTCCGCGGTCCGCATCACCCACATTCCAACCAACACGGTGGTGAGCTGCCAGGACGAGAAATCGCAGATCAAGAACCGCGAAAAAGCCATGCGCGTGCTTCGCTCCCGGCTCTACGAAATGGAAATGCAGAAGCAGCAGGAGGCGCTGGCCAAAGAGCGCAAAGCCATGGTGGGCACGGGCGATCGCAGCGAAAAGATTCGCACCTACAACTTTCCCCAGAACCGCGTCACCGACCATCGCATCGGTCTGACCATCCACCAACTGCAAGAGGTGATGGACGGAAAGCTCCAGCCGCTGTTCGAGGCGCTGGTCACCCATTACCAGGCGGAAAACCTTAAGAAGGAAACTGCGAGCGTGGTGTAAGCTGTTGGCGAAACGGATGGCCAAAAAGAACAAGAAAAAAGCTACGGCTGCAGCTTCTGCCCGGCCGACTCCTGATGGCCGCGGCCCCAATCAATTCCAGCGCACCTACACCATCCTTGATTACCGCCTTGAAAAGCCGCACTTCACCCTGCGCCAGGTGCGGGATGGCGGCACAATTCGCTATGAAGTTGAAGGCAAGCTGGATGCGCCGGTCCCTCCCATCCGCGAATCAGAGTACCTCGATAAGAAACAAAGCATCGAGATCTATCGCTGGATGCTGCTCAACCGCAAGATGGAGACCGCGCTCGAGAATTTGTACAAGCAGGGCAAGGTCGTGGGCGGTGTGTACTTCGGCCTGGGGCAGGAGGCTTGTTCCTGTGCCTCTGCGTATGCACTTAAGCCCGATGAGTGGCTGGGGCCGATGATCCGCAACCAGGGATCGCTGCTGGTGCGTGGCTTTTCCCCTCGCGACATCATGATGCAGTACATGGCCAAGGCGGGCTCGCCGACCAAAGGCCGCGATGCATCGTCACATTTCGGCGACATTGAGAAGCGAAACGTGGTGGCGCCGATCTCGACGCTGGGCGATTTGATTCCGGTGCTGGCTGGCGTGGCTTTGGGAGCACGGCTGCAGGGGCGCAACATTGCGGTCATGACTTATATCGGCGATGGAGGCCAGTCGACCGGCGTCACCTATGAAGGCGTGAATTTCGCCGCGGTCCAGGATCTTGGGTTGGTTTTGTTCGTTGAAAACAATCTCTGGGGATATTCGACGCCGGCAGACATGCAATTTCGCGTGAAAGACCTGGCTGAGCGGGCGATCGCATATGGTATTCCCGGTGTGATTGTGGATGGCACCGACGCCTGCCAGATTTACGACGCTGCGCACGGAGCCTGCGAACGCGCTCGCCGCGGAGAAGGCCCGACGCTGATCGAAGCCAAGATGATGCGGATGAAAGGCCACGCCATCCACGATGCTGCTGAGTACGTCCCCAAGCCGCTATTCGAGTACTGGCGCAAGCGCGACCCGATTGCGCGCTTCGAAAACTACTTGGTCAGTGTGAAAAAGTGGCTAACACCGACCGAAAATCGAGAGTTGGTCGCTGGAGTTGATCGACAGCTTGAGGCTGACCGCGAATTCGCAGTGAACTCACCCATGCCTACGCCGGAAAGCGCGGCGGGCGGGACGTACTGTGAGAATGGCTGCCATGAGATCAGGCCGAAGTACGGGATGCCGAAGGTGCGGACGGGAAAGTCGCTAGGGTTGAAGCAAACTGAGGCAGCGGTGCATTTGAAGTAGATGAGTTTGGACTCGGCGGCTATGGTTTGCGCGTTTCGCAATGCGTCGTCCGAACTGTCGTAACCGTTTGAGATCCTCGACCGGGACGATAGCAGCGACGGGGCGATTCCACCGGCACACGAGAATCCGCTCACCGCGCTCCACTCGGTCGAGCACTGCATAGAAGTTGCGGCGTACGTACGTTACAGAAAGGTTCGTTCCCATGTGGCATCTTCCGCTATGATTACTCTTCGGCCGCGAACCCAATAACTTTATCTATCTCATCCGTGCAAATCCGTGGCGAAAATAAGTTTGAAGAAGATCTATGCCCCAACTCACTTATCTCGAAGCCATACGCCAGGGAATCTGGGAGGAGATGGAACGCGACCCCACCGTCTTCTGCATCGGCGAAGATATCGGCATCTACGGCGGCGCTTTCAAGGTGACCGATGGATTCATCGACCGCTTTGGCCCCGAGCGCGTGATCGACACGCCGATTGCCGAATCCGCCATCGTTGGCGCGGCCTTCGGCGCGGCACTCACGGGCCTGCGCCCGGTGGCCGAGTTCCAGTTCATGGATTTTCTTCCCTGCGCCTTCAATCAGATCGTGAACATGGTCGCAAAGGCGCATTACCGCTGGGGCGCCCCCGCGCCGCTGGTCATCCGTGGGCCCAGCGGCGGCAACGTGCATGGCGGACCGTTTCATTCCCAGAACCCGGAGATGTGGTTTGTCCATGCGCCGGGGCTGAAGGTGGTTTGCCCGGCGAGCGCTTACGATGCCAAGGGCCTGATCAAAGCGTCCATCCGCGACAACAACCCCGTCATCTTTTTTGAGCACAAGTATCTCTATCGCCGCATAAAAGAAGATGTGCCGGAGGAAGATTACATTGTGCCGCTGGGCAAGGCTCGGATTGCACGCGAAGGTAGAAGCCTCAGCGTGATCACCTATGCCGCCATGGTGCATCTGGCGCTCGAGGCCGCGGCGATTCTCTCCCAGGAAGGGATTGAACTGGAGGTCGTCGATCTGCGCACACTTTCGCCGCTCGACCGCGAGGCCATCGCGCAGACGGTGCGCAAGACGAACAAAGTGATTTTGTTGCACGAGGACGTTCGGACGGGCGGCGTGGCCGGAGAGATTGCCGCCATCATCAATGAAGAAGCCTTCGACGATCTCGATGGCCCAATAGTGCGTATCACCGCGCTGGATTCACCGGTGCCGTTCTCGCCACCGCAAGAGGAATTCTTCTTGCCCAAGGTCAGCGACGTGGTGAGCGAGGCGCGCCGCCTGCACGCTTATTGATAATTACCTGCTATCGACCAACACCGTTTCGGCAACTCTCGATATACTCTGAATGAGCCGTCGTGGGAGGCCAGATGCGTAATTTTATTATCGGTATTGTTATCACATTGCTGGTAATTGTGGTGGGCGGGCTGGCGGCTGCTACTCTTGGCCTGATCCCGACCAATGCTGACGCGACTCCGCCGAAGTTGGAGCGGCGCATCGCCATGAACGCGCTCGATGCTTCCATGGAGCGGCATGCCCCGCGGCTTGCCAACCCGGTCGCTCCGACTGACGAAAACCTGATCGATGGAATGAAGATTTACACCATGAATTGTGCTCTCTGCCACGGCACACTGGACAACAAGCCCAGCACGCTGGAGAAGTCGTTTTATCCTCCGGCGCCGCAGCTCATCCTCGACCCGCTGGATGACCCTGAGTGGCACATTTATTACGCGGTCCGCACCGGTATCCGCTACACGGGCATGCCGGCCTGGGGCAGAGCGCTGCCCGAGGAAGACGTGTGGAAGGTGGTTGCGTTTCTGTCCCGCATCCAGAAGCTGCCCCCGAAGGCGGTAGAGTATTGGAAGAGCGCGTATGGAGTGGGACCGCCGGCGGCGGGTGCGAACCCTCACGATCCCGACAAAGACTGACTGCGCCTCGTCCTCGCAGCGTTAGTTATAATTCGAAATTGCGACTGGACTGAATTGCCAGCCGTGGAAGGGAACTATGCCGACCGATATCGTCATGCCCCAGATGGGGGAGTCCATCTTTGAGGGAACGATCACCAAGTGGCTGAAAAAGCCCGGCGACAAAGTGCAGCGCGACGAACCGCTGTTTGAGATCTCCACCGACAAAGTGGATGCCGAAATTCCCGCGCCCGCGTCGGGAGTGCTGCAGGAAATCAAGGTTGGCGAAGGCAATACTGTACAAGTGAACACCGTCGTGGGAACCATTGCCGGCGACGGCGAAGCCAAGGCAGCGGCGCCTGCGCCTCCCAAGGCAGCCGCCCAACCGGCGCCTGCGGCTCCAGCAAAACCTGAAGCTGCACCGCCGAAGGCTGCGGCCCCGGTGCCGCAGCCAGCGCCCATGCCCGAGGAGGACCAGGCTCGCTCGTCTCCGCTGGTACGCAAGATTGCCCGCGAGCACGGAATAAATCTGTCGCAAGTTCCCGGCACAGGTCTCGGCGGACGCATCAGCAAACAGGACATCGAGGCCTTTCTGGCGCGGCAGGAATCGGCCCCGGCTGTTGCGCCCAGGGCTTCGACTGCGGCGTCGGCTGCTCATGCTCCTGCGGCAATTCCTGGTGACGTGGTGCCCATGACGCAGATGCGCAAGATCATTGCGCAGCGCATGAGCGAATCACGCCGCACCAGCGCGCATGTGCACTGCATGTTCGAAGTTGACCTCAGCCGCATCGTCCAGCTCCGCAACAAGACCAAGGCTGCGTTCGAACAGCGGAACGGCGCGCGCCTCACCTTCATGCCGTTTTTCGTGCGGGCCGCGATCATCGGCTTGCAGCAATTCCCGATCGTCAATGCATCGATCGAAGGCGAGACGATCCGCTACCATCGTCACGTAAACGTGGGCATCGCTGTCGCGCTCGATTGGGGGCTGATTGTCCCTGTGCTGAAGAATGCCGACGAGCTCAACTTCCTGGGATTGCAGCGCGGCATCACCGACCTGGGAGAGCGCGCCCGCACCAAGAAGCTCAAACCGGAAGAAGTCGAAGGCTCGACCTTCACCGTGACCAATCCTGGCCAGTTTGGCGCGGTCTTCGGACTGCCCATCATCAATCAGCCGAACTCCGCGATCCTCGGCGTGGGCGGCATCACCAAAATGCCGCTGGTGATGACCGATGCGGACGGCAATGATTCCATCGCCATCCGCTCCGTGGTTCACCTGACGCTGGGTTACGACCATCGCTTGATCGATGGCGCGGTGGCAGACCAGTTCATGGCGTTCGTGAAGAAGACGCTGGAAGGTTGGAGCGAAGAAGTCGGATAGAAGTGTTGGACTATTTTGCTGCCGCGGCTTGACCGCCGACAGCGGAGGGTTGAGCGCTCGGCTGCCCCTTCGCCCACACAGACGCGTTCAAGCATCCCACCGTTCCGTTGATAATCTGCGAAAGCCCGTCGCGGAACTTTGGCTCGTCGACAATCTCTTTGCTCGCGACTGCGTCCGTCATTGACAATGCGGTTTGCAGAAATGACATGACCGCGTCTTTCTTGTCCGCGCCGCTCTTATGACTGAACAAATTTTCGATGCTGGTCACCACGCTCGGTACGAACGCAATTGCCTGTAAAAGTTTTGCAAGAAAACTCATGGTTGCTTCTCCTGTTGGGTTAGTGTGTTGAAGCTGCCGACTACTTTTGGTGAAGAATTGACCGGGTTTCGTCCTCGTGGGCTCGCAGCAGGTCCTTGATTTCGGCCTGGCCCTGACGGAGTTCGCCCAACTCAACTTCGCTGCGCACCCGCGCCTCGGTATTGGCCGCGGCGATCTTCTCCAGGTTGGTCACGCGAAGTTCCGTCGCCTCGATTTCGGCGTCCAGACGCGATGCACTTCGCGCATCCTGAATGAAATAGCTGGCTATCGAGAGCAATATGGCGCCAATCGCTGCGATGGTTCTGGCATCCCACCTCGCGGGCTGACCCCGATCCTCGGCTGGCTTTGGTGCACTGCGCGGTGATTCCGGCCGGGATTCCAAGCGCTCCAGTCGCTCCAGCACTTCGGCAAGTTGAACGCCGTCATCCGTGTGCCGCACCACCAGAGGCTGTTTGCCGGCGCTCGCACGTTGCCTGGGCCGATTTGCAACGTCATTCTCCCAATCCCTCATAGTGGGTAGTCCACATGGAGCGCGGCGCTGAAGCGCGAGTATTTCGGAGGTGTGGAGGTGTCGTATTGCTGCAAGTAACAATCCTGCACGCGGGAGAGCCTCGGTATGGTGAAGGTTTGGGTTGTGAAACGGCCCACTAGGTTGCGGTTGTTGTCGGGGCCCCAGCCCGAATCGCTCCAGCGCACTTCGCTAATCGTAGTCATCTGCAGTGTCTGCGCCCATGCCATCGTTGCTGCCAGAACCAGCAGCCATAAGAAAATCCGCCTTCGTGGGCGGCTGCGCCTGTCGAACATGCAAGTCCCTCCGAGCGGGGGCTTTCGCCATCTGCTCACACTTCCGCATCGACCCACATTCCGTGGGCAAGCTGCTAAGTTGTAATGAAGAGTTGCTGCGAACAACTGAGGACTAAGACTGACTGCCGAAAACTTCTAAGGATCTACTGCGTTGCTTTCATCTGCTCCTGCAGATAACCTCTCGCGCTGTTCACGTACACATCCGCAAAGTCCACCAACGGGCGTTTGGACTCGATGGCATCCATCGCCTCGCCCAACTTCCAGCCCATCGAACACAGGATTGCCAGGGCCATCATCGGTGCCCGGTGCACTCCCGCAGCGCAGTGAACCAACAGCTTACTGTCATCCGCTTCCAACGCCTGCCTCGCGAAGGCCACCCCGCGCTCGAAAACTTCCGGCGGCTTGGGCTGAAAATCATCGTCGATGGGGTTCCACAGCACCGTAATTCCGTGCGGCGCCGCCAGCGCCGTGTCGTCAAACTCAATTTGCATATCGAGAATATGGGTAACCCCTGCTGCTGCCACCGCCGCCATGTTTCCGGGTGTCCATATCCCGCCGCCGACTGCGATTCGATCGGTAACCCACGTCATGTCCATTCCCGGCTTTCGTCCCTGGTACCGTATTCGAGGTCGCAGCCGCTGCACTCGGCGGCGGTTTCGGCGCCTCCAGATCATTCTACGGTACTCGTTGCTGCTGCTACCGGCCGAGGCGCGAGCGTCTTCGTTTCTTCCTCCAGCAGCCCCAGTCGGCTCAGCAGCGTTCTGGCCAGGGAATCCTGCGCCCCTTCCTGTTGCACGGGCGCTGGATAAAGTCCCACCATCTCGAACAAGTACTTCATCGCTTGAAAGTGGCCCTCATTGACTTGCTCGATGGTCGCGGTCACCATCCCCACCGCTTCATTGACCACCATATCCGTGATCTGCTGCCGCAGAGCCGCTATGTCCACGGGGTCATGCGCTGAGTTTGAAAGTGGTGTCGCCTGGACCCTCTTGCCTGCCGGCTTCACTTTGGTCTTCTTCATTCCCGCACTTCGCCGCCAAAAGCAAAAGGCGCGCCGTTTTCAGCGCGCCTTCAATTTCTCACCTTCTAATTTCAGCGTAGCAGAAAAAAACCTAAACTGTGACACGATTTCGAAAAATATATCTCCTCTACGCTGAGTCACTTGCAGGAAAGTCGCCGATTTCACCCTCTTGACAAGATTCCGCCGGTACCGTGCGATTGTCGGGCAAACGCGTCAAAATTTCCCGTTTCAGGAAAATCTCGCTGATTCGATCCAGTATTTCCAAATATTGACGAACAATGGTACGCCGCGTGCCATGCAACAGGTCCGCGACTTCGTCGTGGGAATACTCCTGCAGCACCGTCATGGCCAGTAGCTTCTTATCGCCCTCGTTCAGATCCTCAAGGCAGCGCTCCACGTCGTAAACAAAAATTACAGAATCTTCGAAGGTTTGCGTGTGATACGAAGTCACCCGTGTCCTGAAAAACTCCCGCCCCAGCAGTGATGGCAGCCGGCCGACTTCCACAGCCATTCGCAGATAGCGCCGCAGTAACGCCAGCGTTCGATCCCGGTACACACAGAGATCAGGATCCGCGCCCAGGTCTGGCGCCATCTCCTCCAATTCAACGGAGTCGACCTCGCTAACAGCCGGATCGGAATCAACCGCGTCGATGGGCCCGGTTTCAACGAAATTGCTCACCGCATCACTCTGATTCGAAGCCGGCGTCGCCAGGGATGTTCCCGTTGCCACTACAACCATTGGAGAAGTCATGCGTTCCCCCCTTCGCTGCAGATCACGATCAGCCGCTCTCCGTTCGCGCCTTCAACCTCGAGTCTTTGCGCCAACCGCAGCCGCACCCTGGGTGGACGTGCTCCCACGGCGGGAAAGTCCGACATTTGCAAGACACACGATTCGCAGTACACGTCGTCGGCGTTCTTCGGCCGCAGCCAGAGCCCGCCGCAGCACTCGCAATACTTCAGTTCTAGATGAACAATCTCCAGGTCTTCGCTTTTCATGATTGCCTCCACAAAACCGTTATGACCGTTGCTCGCCGGGGTACCGACGGCGACGATCCATTGCTGCAATAGAAAGGCCCTGCGCCGATCACTCGGCTGCAGGGCCCGTTTCTCTTACGGAAAACCCGCTCGTTTATGTAGTTGAGAGGGCTGAATCCACGATCACTAGCCTCGCGCCTCAGTCGTTACTGCTCCTGCCGAAAATAGCCCTCTTCGTAGCCCGACTTCAGCACTCTGCCGTTCTGTACCACCACGCTGATCTTTCCGGTAAAGCGCAGCCGCCGCAGGAGCTGCTCCACGGCCGCGGACAGCACTTCTGCCGAGCGCACCTTGCGCCGGAACTCGACAAAGGCCTTCTCCTCTAGTTCGTTGGGAAATGCTGCGCCGTGAAATTCTTCCAGCATTGCTATCCTCACCTAGAAGCTATACAGTGACATATATGTATAGCTCAGATAGTTAAGCTGTCGGTGACGGTGGTCACATTCCGCACTCGATATTTGCAAAGCGCGCCCTGCTGCCCCTGTGGAAATCCCGGCCGCTTCCTACCTATTCTGATGGATTTAATACGTAATCATAACAATAGCAAAATGCTATAACGAGAGTTATACTCCGGGGCATGAAATTCAAAGTGTTGCAGGAGAACTTGCGCAAGACCCTGTGGCGGCGCATTCAGGAAGGCGATCTGACCGGGTTGCACCTGGCCGCGCAGACCGGCTTCAAGCAGGCGCACATTTCCAATTTTCTGAACCGCAAGCGCGGCCTCAGTCTGGAAGGTATGGACAAGGTCCTCCGGGTGCAGCATCTCTCGGTGCTCGACCTGCTCGATCCGGCCGAGGTCAACAAGCGCGCCAGCATCGTGCCTCCGGGCGACGACGAGTTCCAGAATGTGCTGCTGGTGGACAGCGCCGTCGCCGCCACCGAACCGCGGGTCATGCGCATGAACGTGAACGAGATTCTGAAGTTCAAGAAAAGCTTCCTGCGCGGCCTGCGCTCGGAGATCGAAGGCGATCGCGACGAATGGGAGCGTTTTGTCGTCATCAAGGCCGACGCCCGTGAAGGCATGAGCATGTATCCCCGGCTCCTGCCGGGAGCTACCGTGCTCATCGACCGGCATTACAACTCACTCAAGCCCTACCGAAAAGGTGAGTCCAATGTGTACGCCGTCAACAAAAATGGGGTGTGCACGGTCAAGTATGTCGAAGTCGCGGGCAAGCAGTTGGTGCTGCGCCCGCACAACCAGGCCTACCCGGTGGAAGTCCTGCCCATGACCGAGCACGCAAAGCCGGCAGATTATCTTATCGGGCGAGTCTGTTACGTCGGGATTGAAACCTAGCGAATTCTAGAACCACTGTTTCAGCACGCCCTCCAATATCTCCACCACCTTCTGCAGGGCCGCCAAATCTTGCTCTCGTAGAAGTCCAAGTTGTTGCGCCAGAGATTGAATTCTCATCGCCCGCGCGCGTTGCAACAGGAGAACCCCCTTCGCTGTGGCGTGGATCGTCATCCGCCGGGCGTCACCGGGGTCGGCGACTCGCTGCACCAGCCGGCTGCGTTCCAATCCCTTGACAATGCGGGTCATAGTCGGCGGTCTCACCTGCTCAGCCGCCGCCAGTTGTCCCAGCGTCGCGGGTCCGCCAAACACCAGTACTGACAAGGCCGAAAGCCGGGCTGGGCCTTCTCCAGTAGTGGTGTCCTGCCTGCGCACCCGGCGCAGCAGGTGGATGGCAGCTGAATGCAGCCGGTCGGCCACCTCTACAACATTTTTTTCCTGCTCACTTTTTTGCTTGCTTTTCGTCACAGGATATTGTTAGCTATGCTAACTAATTTAATGACAGGAGGCAACTCGCCATGACCACCGCTACTCCCGCCGGGATCGGGATCACCCGCCTCGGCCAAATTGCCGTCACCGTGCACGACCTCGACCGCGCTACTGCATTCTACCGGGACAAGCTCGGCCTGAAATTTCTGTTTACCGCCGGCAAGCTGGCTTTTTTCGACTGCGGCGGCATCCGCCTGATGCTCGACGTGCCGGAGAAACCAGAGTTCGATCACCCCAGCTCGATCCTGTATTTCGCCGTGCCTGACATTTCATCTGCCCATCGTCAGATGCTGGCCCAAAGCGTCCACTTCGAGGACGAACCCCACCTTCTCGCCAGAATGCCCGACCACGATCTGTGGATGACCTTCTTTCGCGACTCCGAGCAAAACCTGCTCGCGCTGATGAGTGAGGTGCGCCGTGCGGCCTAGCGCTGCTGTTTTGCCTGTCATCCTGAGTGAAGCAACCCGATTCGCATGGGAATCGGGTTGCGAAGTCGAGGGATCCCTACCTTCTTTTCGTTTCGATGGGCGGTCACGAGCCTCCATCCTTCTGCTATCATCAATCCTTCTGCCAGGTTTTCTCTAGATGGACGACGAGATTCCCAGCATTCGCATTCCCACGGAGGCATTCATGGAGGAAGCAACTCCGCTCGCGGCGGGCGCACGCCGCAATGAGGATATCGCGCTGGATCTGATGAAGTTTATCGCGATGACTACGGGCTACGGCCGGACCGCGGCATCTGGTGTCGGCTTTCAGGGCAGCGGCGCTGCCGCCAAGCCCGAAGAATACGCCGGCCACCTGCTCGAGCTATATGGCCGATGCCTGCAGGCGGTACAGAATAAGAAGTGACGGCGCCGTCTCCAGGAGGGAGCGCCTGGCTTACGGCATTTGGGGGCGCCCGCTATCGAGGATCTTTGCAACCCAATCGGCGTGGGGAAGGCCGCAATTGTTAAGAGCCTTAAGTTCGCTGTCCACGTCATACTCCACACGCCGGATCGTCGGTTTGGACTCATCCAGCAAGAGGTATGAAGCGCGGCGATCACCGTCGTAAGAAAGACTAACGCTGCCAGTGTTGGCCACGATCATTCCTGGAATGCTCCGGATGTACGAGCGGTGGATGTGCCCATAGACGGCGATCGGCTGACCGAGCGGTCCGTAAACCGACTCCAACTCGGCATCGCTCGCTTCCGGTGCGGGTGCTCGCCAGGGACTCTCGGGACTGGCATGCACCAGCGCCATCGGACCATGAATCTGAATTCGCGGCAGGCCGCGCAGCCAAGCGAGCCTCTCTGCTCCCAGCGCTTCACGGGTTGCTACCGCCATCTCCTCGATCACGGCGAAAAGTGGCTGCAGCTTCGGCGATTGCTTGGCAAACTCCTGCAGCGACTCGGGCATAAAAAGCATTTCATCCGTATTGCCAACCACCCCTGGCCAGCCCAGATCACGAATGCGATCCACAATCTCCACCGGACTTGCTCCGCTGTCAGCCAAATCGCCGCCGTGGAAGATCAGGTCGGGAGAGGTTTGCCGCAGATCCGCCAGGACGGCGTCAAATGCGGTCCGGTTGCCGTGGATGTCCGATACGATTGCGATGCGCATCACAGTCTGTCGTGCAGCGTAGCACGACGATAAAAAAGCCGCAGCATGAAGCTGCGGCTGATCTGTTGCCGGGCGCAAATGGTCGCTAGCGACGGCGCCGTGCTGTCTTCTTCTTCCCAGCCTTCTTCTTCGCGGCCTTGCGGGCTGGCTTCTTCTTCGCCGCTTTCTTCTTTGCTGGTTTCCTCTTCGCAGCTTTCTTCTTGGCTTTTTTCTTGGGAGCGGCCTTCTTCTTTGCCGCCTTCTTCTTCGGTGCAGCTTTCGGTGCGCCTCCGCCTCCACCACCGGTGGGCACGGGTGCGGCCGGCATCGGCGCTTCTATGGGCGGCGCCGGTTCGCTCATACCCGGCATTTCCGCCTCTTCTTCTTCCTCTTCTTCTTCGTAGTCCTCTTCCAGCGAATCGCCATAAGCGCCGGTATCGCCGAAATCATCCACTTCGTCATCTCGTAAATAGAGGGTCTCCTCGGTCATTTCTCCTCCTGAATTTTTCCGGCTGCGCTGCTCTGCCGGGCACTGCTCATCGCCTGCGCTGAGATAGAAAGAAAGCTAAACGACTTCACTCTCCTGAACGGGCCGCGATTATAACACAGCAGATTTTCGCTCGCAGTAATCGCGTCTCGACCTTCGCTTGCTTGCATATTACACCGGCACGGCTATCGCGCAGAACAAAGGTTGGGTGCAAAAATGTCGGCGAAAAGTGAGGTGATTATTGCGCCGGTGTGTTGATGACCAGGACCATGCCTGGGCGCAGGGTGGCAAGATTGCCGTTGTTTTGTTTGAGGGCAGCGACGGTGGTGTTATGTGACTTGGCAATCGAGTACAGGGTTTCCCCGGGCTGCACCTTGTGACGCACGGTCTTGTCATTGACTGCATGTAACGTCTTCTTGGATTTCGACTTAGACGCGACCTCGCGCATGCCGTCTGCACTCGGAGTCACCGGTAAGTGCACGTACAGAACACGCCTTCCGCGTAAGCTGTCGCCCTTCAGGTGGTTCCAGCGCCTTACCATCGTAGCCGGAACACCGAAATTGTCGGCAACCGTCTGCACGGTATCGCCTTTGCGCACGTGGTAGGCAGTGGCCCGCCGGGAAAAGCTGGCTACGTCCTCTCCATACGGACGCTTGCCGGGAGCGATCGGAATGATCAGCTTGCTCTCCGGCTGCAGGTCCTCGTCTTCTCCAATGCCATTGGCTTGCGCGATGGCTTGCCGGCTCGTGCGATAGGAGCGGGCAATCGAGGCCAGAGTGTCTCCCGACGCCACGTTGTGGTAGCGCCACCACACCCGCATGTCCGGCGGAATGGCCGCAATCGCGCTGAGATAACGGTCCCCGGTCCCGGCTGGAAGGTGAAGGTCGAACTCCCTGTCCTTAGGCGTGGTGAAGCGCAGCAGGCTCGGACTCAGGTCTTGCAACGTACTTGCTGAAGCGTCCACGCACTCCGCCACCAGCCGCAGGTCCACCGGATAGTCGATCTTCACGCTATCGTACGACACCGGTTGTTCCAGACTCACGTCCTCTAAGCCGTATTGCTGCGGGTTCTTGGCCATGATCGTTACGGCCAAGATAATCGGCACATAGTTCCTGGTTTCCTTAGGCAGCACGTTGCGGTTGTAAAGCTGCCAGAAATCGGCATAACCCGTGCGTTTCACCGCCGCCTGCACCGTTCCTGGGCCGGAATTGTAAGCGGCCATCGCCAGATACCAGTCGCCAAACTCGTTGTAGAGATCTTTCAAGTGGTGCGCGGCAGCCCGTGTTGCCTTTTCTGGGTCCTGCCGATCATCCACCCACCAGTCGCGCTCCAAGCCATAAGCCCGCCCCCGGCTCGCCATGAATTGCCACATGCCGCGCGCTCCCGCCCGCGAAAGCGCCAGCGGATGGAAGCCGGACTCGGCTTGCGCCAGGTAGATCAGGTCCTGAGGCACGCCTTCGTCTTTGAGAATGCCCTGGATCATCTCCCGGTAACGGCCACTGCGAGCCAAAGCCTGCTCCAGGGTTCCGCGGCCGCGAGTCGAAAAGTAGTTGATGTAGCCGGCCACCTGATCGGTCATCATTAACGGCAAATCCGAGTGAGTGGCTTTCACTTCGGCTGTGGCCTTGGCCTTTATGTTGGCATCGACCGGGAACGTAACCTCGTTGGCCTCATCGATCGGCGCCGGCTCTGATTTCTGCTCGGTGAACCCGTCGCCCTGCTGCAGGGCCTGCAATTCCAGACCGTTTACCCCATCCAGCACCTTGTCGAATTCCTGCTGCAGCCGCTGGTCCGAGCGGATGTCCAGAGAACTGGAAAGCAGCAGGTTGAACGCGCGATCAAAATTGTCTTTCGCCGCTTCCATGTGCCCGGCTTTGTAGTTGTCCTGACCGGCCTGGTATTCCGTCTCGACTTGCGCGATCAGGTCAAGCACAGGATCGGTCGGGAGTTGGGCGGAACTCGTCTCAGGCTCGGTTTGCGTGGGCGGAGGTGAAGGATTGGCGTGGCTTCGCGGCGCAGGGGCAGTCGCAACCAGAGCCGGCGCCGTCGCTTGATTTGCGGGCAAAAGCGATGCGGGCTTCTGCGCGGTCTGGCAGGCTGTGCTGCCGACAATCACTGCAGCCATCGCGGCCATCAGCCGGTACGGTTTACCAATCCTCATATTTTCTGTTACTTACAAGACCTATCCAAGCTCCACAAGGCAGCTCAATGCTACCTCCCAGGGTTGGATGGGTCAATCTTCAACAGGGATGGCCTGGGTTACTTTTGGAACCGGGCGGGAATGTTACCCTTTGGCCACCAGTTCCTGCAAGTCGAAGGTTGTACGCCCCACTTGGGCTTGACTCCTTGAGGGCGGCAAAGCCACCTAGCACTTTTGCACGTGCAACTACACCACAGGCAAGCGAGGGAAGTCCCTTGCGTAGCGGGAGGCATCGAGGGTCATCAGCCGGTCGGCCTGAAGCAACGCATGGGCGGCCACAACGAAATCCGCCAACAACCGTTTCGGCGATTCTCCGCCGGATCGACGGCGCCGTTGAGCATAAGCTGCAAATCCCTTGCCTGCCTGCCGCCATACGTCCTCGCCCAGGTCGAAGTCGATTGCGATTCCAGTATCTGTCAGAAACTCATCGACAAAGCGTGCGCTGGCAGATGGATGAGCCAGCAGTTCAACGTAGACCGGGGCGCAGACTACCAGGCCTCCCTGAGCGTGTGCGTCCGCCATCTGGTTGGCGATTCGCGAGGCGAGAGGCTCGTTCGACCATAAAGCGGAAAGGACGTTGGTATCGAGCGCTGTCCTCACTTGCGGCTGCGCTCCTCGCTTCGTAGCTCATCCAGCCACGCGTTGATCTCTTTCTCGCCGCCGGGAAAAGTTCCAAGAACGCCTTTGTACTTGCTGAATGGGTTGGTAACAGTTCGCGCGGGGCGAATCACGGTGCGGTCGCCCTCGACTACGAACTCGACCCGATCACCGGCAGACAGGCCTAGCCGATCACGGATTTGTTGCGGCACAGTGATTTGCCCCTTGGAACTGATCGTGCTGGAATTCTTCATCTTTACCTTAATTCCTTACAGTAAAGATAGCACTCTTTACTTCCTTGGGCAAGCCCACTAGCGTTTCCTCGAATACGGCCTCACATATCCCGGCGCTTCCTGCCCAGGCATCAGCCTCTCATCGTCAATCGGCTGCCCAGCCACCATCTGCAGCGGAATCACGCCTGCCCACGTCGGAAATGCATAATCTTCCTCGTCGTCAATTGGAGGCCCCTGGCGCACTTTCGCCGAGAATTCCTCAATCGGCAGGCGCATCACCAGCGTCTGCTTAAGTTCGCGCTCGTTCGCTTGGCGCACTTCTGCCCATCGTCCCGGCAGAATATGCTCCGACAATCGCCGCAGCGCTTCTAACTTTTCCTTGGGATCATTCACCGCGACCGCCGTCCCCAGCACCACGACCGACCGGTAATTCATCGAGTGATTGAAAATCGACCGCGCCAGCACCAGGCCATCGAGCAGCGTCACAGTTACACACACCGGCACTCCCTGGTCCAGATTGCGTAACATGCGGCTGGCTGCTGAGCCGTGAATATAAAGACTGTCGCCGGAACGGCCATAGCCGGTAGGAATCACGAATGGCTGGCCATCAACCACGAATCCCACGTGGCAGAGGAAGCCTTCATCAAGAATCTGGTAAGCAGTGGCGCGGTCGTAGACGCCACGATGCGGTTCGCGCGCCACACGGGTGCGCGCGGTTGGAGCGTGATTTTCTGACATTCAGAGCAGGACTCCGGCAATCGCCAAGGATGAAGGATGCAAGCTGAAACGAGTTTAGCAGGAGCGCTCTGGCTACTGCGCCGAACTCTGTCCACCCGTCGCCGCTCGTAGCGGCACAGGAATGCTCGTGCGGTATCGCTTCTCCCGGTACACCAGCGAGAACAGGATCGCCACAATCCCGAGCGTTATCGGCGTGAAGACGCTTGACTCCGGCCCGACTGTCCCGCCGGTGAGCCATCGTGGTCCGCTGAAGGTGCAACGCAGAAGATTGCCGCTGGGCAACAGCCCGCTGTCCGGCATGCCATAAAAGAACGTTTGCCCCCAGTCATAACCCATGTGGAAACCCACCGCCCACCAGAGATTTCCCCTCCTGCTGAGGAAGAGGCAGAACAGCAAACCAAAAAGTACAACCGACAGCTCCCCGAAGACATTTTCCCCGCTGTTGCCTGCATGGGCAAAGCCGAACAGAGCGGAAAACAATATCGCCGAAGGCCAGAACCCGATGCCGGTGGTCAAGGTGTACTGAACATAGCCGCGAAAAGTAAACTCCTCGGACAGTCCTACCATCAGCATAGCCACCGTCCAGGCCGCTGCCGAAGTCAGAATTGTTGTCCCATGAACCGCGCCGCCGCTGACCCGAACTCCGTGCAGCAGGAAAATCGCCAGTAGGCTCCCGCTCGTGGCCAGGAAGCCCCACAGAGCACCCACACAGACGTCTTTCCCCAACCCTTGCGCCCAGGGCAGTCCGTATTCACCAAACTTGCACCCCTCGATCTTTGCCATGATCCACGAAGCGATGCAGACCAGAACAAAGGTGTACCCTTCCGCCGCGGCCAGTTGCGATGGTGTCAGCACAACCAGGCCACCGAGGCGGATACCCAGCAGCCGCATAGCCAGCCCCGTCAACATATTCAGACAGACAAAAATGAAGACGACTAGTCCCAAACGCCATCCCGCGCGCAGCCCGTACGGTCCAATGAAGATGGTTCGCAACATCGAGTTTTGTGCCGCCTGTGGTTGCGGTGCGGAGACTGTGGCCAGCACCGGTTCTGAAGTCGCGTCGTGACTCATGTTGCAGCCCTTTCCCTGCGCAATCTTCCCACTACTACGGCAGGCTCGTCTCGAAGGTTCCAGACACCGGAATTAGACGTAGAGAAGCAAGGAATGGTTCAGTTCGATAACCAGGCGCCTTGGATGATGAGCGGGATAGCGGGAACGCGCCGCCGGCCCTCACTCGTGTAAAAGCCGCTACCAATTCACCTTCAGCGCGAACTGGAACTGCCGGGGATCATAGGCCGCGGTCGGCTGGCCGGCGTTGGTCCACAAAACATTGACAGCCGCAACATTGAATTTGTTGGCAAGGTTGAACATGTCAACCATCGCATCCATGTTGATGCGCTCTCCGAAGTAAAGCCGGCGGGAGACACGCAGATCGTTGAACACCGTGTAGGGCGAGACTCCCGCGTCGCGGCCCAAAGTGCCATCGAGCAACAGCAGTGCATTTGGCGAAGCCAACTGCTGTGGAGTCAAGTCTGCGAAACATGGTTCCTGGAAGAACCCAGTAGGAGAGAACTTCGACGCCACCGGCGCCGTACCACAAGCCGTTGTCGGGCTCCCGGACGGCACAGCGCTCGGGCGGCCGCCGCTGGAGACAAACTGAAAGTTATCGTTGCCGCCGGTAGTGAGGTTGAACGGCCGCCCGGAGGAGATTTCAATAATAGGGGCCACCGTCCAGTTGCTTCAACAGCTTGCTCTTGAAGTTGTCGCCCCCGAGCCGGCCGCTCTGATAGACCCCGCTGAAGACGAAGCGGTGCCGTTGATCAAACAGCGAGTTCGAGCGCTCCAATTGCGGGGAAAAGCTGTCCTGCGGCGCCAGTGGCGCCTGCAAATCGGTGGAGTCGTCGATGGCGTGAGACCAGGTGTAGGAAGCCAGGAACTCGTAGTGCTGGCTAAAGCGCTTGCGCAGGTTCGCTGTGAATCCGTGATAGATAGAACTGCCGTTGGAGAAGTTGGTAGTGCGCTACAAGTAGCGCACTACCGAGAAGTTTGCGTCCATGTCACTGAATGGAACGCAGCCAGCCAGGCTTCCGGTTGAAGGATTGCAGGCGGCGTTGAGGCCGTCGGCCTGGAGTACGCTCGCTGCCTGGGCGATGCAGGGAGCGAATGGGCCGCCCATCAACGAGGGGTTGAACCCCGAAGGTCTGAAGAAACTCACCAGTGCTGCCGGGACGTACGGCCCGAGGGGAGCAAGCCCGCCCAATTCCGCAGGGCAAATTCCAACCGCGAGCGGGCTGGACGGATAGAGGGGACTCGAGGGGGAGATGCCAGCCGCGGTAGCGGCAGCAACCGCCGCCTGCCAGTTCTTTACCAGAAGATCTCCCCGTACTGGATTCGCATTAATTGGCCGGTTCAGGTGCCGTCCGCCATTGAAGTTATAGGCCAGGCTCAGCGCGAAGCCCCGACCCAAATCATGCTCGACCGTAAGGTTGGCCTGCTGAGAATATGCGTAAACGAAATTCTTGCCCTGCGGATAACCAAATAGCTGAGAAAATACCGGGAAGCCGGCGGTGAGGTAACCTTGGTTGAGAAACAGCGAATTGGCATAACAGGGGTCAAATCGCTGTGGGTTCGTCTCCCCTAAACAAGCCGACGTCGGAGCCGAATTCTGCTGGTAGCCCAACGCTGTGGTGGCGTTGGGCAAGCAATTCGCTGCACCCAGAATGCCCTGGAATGTGTTGCTGGCATTCAGGTTTGAGGGACTTGCCGTCGAAGCCAGCGTACAGGGAGCACCGGGGGGAAGCAGCAACTGGCCGCTCCTGGAGCCGTCCGAAGCATCCCCTAGGAAGTACAAACCTAGCAGCGGATGGTCATAGAACATGCCATAGGAGGAACGAATCACGGTTTTGCCATCGCCCTTTGGGTCCCACGCCAGCCCGATGCGGGGCTGAATGTTGTTGGTGTCGGTCTGGATGCCCTTCTGCAACCCAAGCTGGTTGTAGGCCGCCAGGGCTAGGTCGGTCAGAGGCGTCAGTTGCGGCGGGAACTCCACGTCATAGCGCACACCGTAGTTGAAAGTCAGATTGGAACGCACCCGCCAGGAATCCTGCCAGAACAGGCCCAGAGGTTTGTTGGAAAACGAATCGTGCGGGTTGCCCAGTCCCTGAACCAGATCGGTCGGGATGCCTGCCCCGTAGGCTTGCACCGCGTTGAACTCGGGAAATGTGGTTCCTGCCGGAGGAGCGATGGTCACTGGGAAGACATTTTGCGGTCCGAAGCTGTAGCTGCCCCCATAGTTCACGGTGAAAATGGCCTTGAGGGGGATGTAGCTGAAGTCAAAACCCGTCTTTGTGTCATGGCGCCCGGTGCTCCAGGAGAAGTTGTCGGCAAACTGATAACGCTGTTCGGTGCGCTGTATGTACGAATACGGTTCCCGGCCGATGAAAGCGTACCCGACAATGTTGGTCCCCGGAAACGACGCTCCGGGCGCGTTGGCGTAAAAGTAGGACAACCCCCGGCGAGCGTACTGAAAACGGAATTCGTTGACCTTATTGTTGCCGATCGTCCAGGTTTCCTGCGCTTCTCCCGCTGCGTCACGATAGGTCTGCTGTGAAGTACGGCTGAACGCGTTCTGGCCGAAGGGCTGGTTTTCCCCAGCGACTTCGATCCCGGTCACAGTGCTGGGGCTCACGTTGGCCCGCAGCATGAGGCGATGGTTCTGGCTGATGTTGTGATCGAGACGCAGCGAGTACAAGCTCGTACCCTCAAACACCGGGAAGTTGCCCTCCTGCGAGGTCAGTGACTCAAAGGAAGACGGCACCGAACAGGGCCCCGGAGGCTGGCATGAAAAGGGAAAAGCAGAAAAATTAGGGATGGGAAAGCCGGTCAGCCCCTGCATCAGGCTGGTCGGCCAAACTTTGTTCATCGCCATCCCGGAAGATGCTCCGGCCAACACGACATACTTTCCAACTTCCTGGCCGAAGCCCGCCGGATCGGCGCCTTCCTGGGCCAGTACGGCCGGATTCGTCAGAAACTGGATTTGCGGCTGCGTCAGCATCAGCGTGCCAAACTTCTGCCCGATTTGCGTGGTATCAAACGGAATCAAATCAAAATTGCTTGTACCGATACTCGAGAATCCGGTCTCATGCCGCCGGGTGACCTCGTAAGAGAAGAAGTAGTACGTTTTATCTTTCTTAATCGGCCCGCCAAAGGCAGCGCCAGCCTGCACCCGCGTGTAAGCCGGATTAGGCACGGTGCTGAACGGGTTGACCGCCTGAAAATTACGGTTTCGCAGGTAGCCGAAAACATCGCCGTGAAACTGGTTAGCTCCCGAACGCGTGATGATGTTCACCACGCCCCCGGCGGCGCGTCCGTACTCCGCCGCATAGCTGTTGGTGATGATTTGAAATTCCTGGACGGCTTCCTGCGAGACCGTCGAGCGCACCCCGTTGGTGGAATTGTCGGTCGCGTCCGCGCCGTCCACGTTGACCAGATTCGAGCGTCCCCGCTGACCGCTGATGTTCAAGCCGGAAGTGGGCGCAGCGCCAATGCTGGGTGCGTTGTCACGCAGAACCTGGGAATCGGTCAGCGCAAAATTGATGTAATTGCGCCCGTTGATCGGCAGGTTGTCGATGCGGCGTTGTTCCACCGTATCAGTGGTTGAGCTGCGCGTGGTTTCTACCAGTTCGGCGGCGGAGCTGACGTTGACCACTTCTTGGGTTCCAGCCACAGAAAGAGTCAACGGTAGATCAGCCACCTGTCCCACTGTGATTTCGACATTTTCGGCGGTCATGTTGGCGAAGCCAGGCGCTTCAACTATGACTGTGTAGCTTCCTGGCGGCAGCGCCAGCAGACGATACTCTCCCTGGCCGTTTCCTGCTGCCGAACGCTCCAACGCCTTGGCGGCGTTTCGCGCCGTGACCGTGGCATTCGTTACCAGTTTTCCGCCAGGATCTTTCACCGTGACGTGCAGGTCACCGGTAGCCACGCCGCCCTGCGCAAAACCAAGCGTGTTGAGCAGCAGCACACAGACCACAAACGAGATGAGCTTCCGCAGCGTCATAGTTTTCTCCTGGGACGGTTGAGGAAAGAACTGCGAGCAGACTTCGGCCAGAGCGGCCGGTCCGACTTTCATCAGCGGGCTTCGACGCACGCATAAAATGGGAGAGCGTTGATTGGCAGGGTTGTACATCAGGAGGTGACCGAAATCAAGCTAATTTGTTCAGCGGGATTGGGTTGGTAAGCTGACCTACGGCGCTTGGCGCTGGATGCCGGAATCTTCATAGCTCGGAGATTTTGCCGCCCATGCCATACGCGGTGTGTTGTGTGCGATGCCGAAGCGTCCCCGCGCATCCAGGAGAATCATCCCGCCGTGTCCATTCACGCGCGACTGCAAATAGTTGATGGCTTCCGCTGCAGCCCACTCCGGTAAATTCCCGGAAGCTACACGGTCAGCGGCCCACTTGGCGAGCACCACTTTCATGATGGGTTCACCCCATCCCGTGGTCGAAGCGGCCGCGGTTTTGTTATCGGCGTAGCAGCCGCACCCGATCAGCGAAGAATCTCCGAGCCGGCCGGGAGCTTTGTTGAGCGTGCCTCCGGTCGAAGTGGCCGCTGCGATGTTACCCTGGCGATCCAGCGCAACCGCGCCTACAGTGTCATGCGAAATGGCGGGAGCAAAAAGATTCGGCTTCTCTTCTGCGGCGTGCTTTTGATACTCTCGCAACCGCTCGACCTCACGCGGAATCACAAGATCCTCGTTCAGGCAAAGCGGGATTCCGTGTTCCGCCGCAAAATTTTCTGCGCCTTCTCCGACAAAGTACACATGCGGGCTCTCGCTCAGGATCTTCCGCGCGGCACGGACCGGATTGCGCAGATGCTCCACGCAGCCCACGCCTCCGGCGCGCAATGTGGCCCCATCCATGATCAGCGCGTCGAGTTGCACCCTGCCATCGCGATTGAGAAAGCTGCCGCGCCCCGCATCGAATGTTTCGTCGTCTTCCATGACGACGACCGCTTCCTCCACGGCATCGAGCGCCGCTCCGCCCCGGCTGAGCACCTTCCATCCAGCGGCCATGGCATTGCGCACGCCGTCCAGGTGAGCTGCAACCATGTCGTCAGGAATGGCCCATGCGCCGCCGTGGACCAGCAGAACCGGATCGATGGGCAAAAGTCCTCTCCCCACAGGAAATGACGGAATAGTCTAGCAGGTTCGTCGTCGGTCGTTGGCCGTTCGCCGTTCGCAAAGACCAGGTAGGGACGGACGTCTCGTCCATCCAGCCGAGCACAGCTCGCCAGCGAGGGTCGGAAACTCCCACCTAGCAGCCGCCTGCATGGTGCCAGATCTAAGCTGGACCTAAGCCAAACTTACTAATATCCTGGGCTGCCATGCCTGCTTATTATCAAAAAGCACTGGCAGGATTTGTCGCCGAGGATCCCGCGAGAGTCCTCTGGCAGCTCACGCAGGCAAACGCCACGGAAAGATTTCCGCTGACTCCTCAGGCGATAGAGGCCTGGGGCGCGCAACTGCCCGTTCTAGTGAACGGTATCGCTCGCGTGCTCCGCGTCTCCCCAGACGCCAAAAACTGGAGCATTTTGCTTGAATATCCGATCCCGATTGTAGGCAAGAGGATTGATGCTGTCCTGTTGATGCGCAACGTCATTGTCGTGATCGAGACGAAGACCGGTGCGAGCCCGACTTCAGCGGCACGCCAGGTGGACGATTATGCTTTGAATCTCGCATGTTTTCACGAACACAGCGCATCCAGAACTATCGTGCCTTTGGTTGTTGCTGACGCGCCGATCGCTAAGGATGTCGTCGGCACCGAGTTCGACACACTGATCGAGAAGTGTCGGCTTAGTTCGATGGCAGGCCTGGATGAAGCCCTCGAAGCCATCTGTCGACAGTACGTGCGCGAAAAGGAACCACAGATTGATGCCGGCCAATGGAACCGCGGCCGATTTAGGCCCATACCGCCGATCATTGAGGCAGCCGTTGCTCTCTACTCCGACATGGACGTGTTTGAAATCGGACACGCGTGTGCCGCACGAGAGGATCTGGATAAAACTACAAACGCCCTTGTCCAGGCAGTGCTTGACGCGCGAGCCAAGAAACAAAAAGTCATATGCTTCACCACCGGCGTGCCAGGGGCCGGAAAAACCTTGGTGGGCCTAAACACAGTACACCGGCCAGAAGTCAAGGATTTCTCCTCATTCTTGTCCGGCAATGGGCCGCTGGTAAAGGTCATCCAGGAGGCTCTCGTGCGAGACGTAGTCAAACGTAACCGGACACAAAGCCAGCCCGTGAGCCGTAGACAGGCTCAGCTGAAGGTGCAGGCGTTCGTTCATAACGTTCACCGGTTCGCAGATGAATACTACGGCGAGGGTCAGCGACGGCCCGTGCAAAGAGTGATTGTCTTCGACGAGGCGCAACGCGCCTGGGATGCTGACCAAAATGCACGAGCGGGTCGTCCCCGGGTGTCCGAGCCGGAAATGATGATCGAAGTCATGGATCGCCATTCCGACTGGGCCGCGATTGTCGCCTTGATCGGCGGAGGCCAGGAGATCAATCGGGGTGAGGCTGGTTTGGGGGAATGGGGGCGCGCGCTGGGTCGTTTTCCACATTGGCGTGTGTATGCTCCGCCGAATGTGCTTAGCCTAGCCCAGGGGACGAACAGCAGCCGCCTCTTCGAGACAACGGCGCCCCCTTACCCTGAACGGATAACCGAGTCCGCTGCTCTGCACTTGAACGTGTGCACGCGTTCCGTTCGGGCGCAACGAATTTCCAAATGGGTGGATGCGGTATTGACAGGAGAGCACAGTGAAGCTATGCGGATCGCTGGGAGCTTTGGTACGAGGCCAGTAATTACCAGAAGCCTCAAGATAACCAAGGACTGGCTAGAGACGAATCGAAGAGGGCGAACTCGTTCGGGGCTGGTCGCTTGTGCATCAGCTGCTAGGCTTCGGGCTGACGGCCTAGAGCCAACTTTCGATTTTCATCAAAGATTTGATTGGGAACACTGGTTTCTTGACGTTCACGATTGTAGCGATCCTAGTTGTGACCACAGGTACTGCAATGACGTGCGGGCCAGTTCAAAGCTGGAGGTCGCTGCCACCCAGTTCGAAATCCAAGGATTGGAACTAGACTGGATCGGACTGTGTTGGGGAGAGGATCTTACTTGGGACGGTGTGCAATGGATATGCCGACGATTCAACAACAAACAGTGGAGGCCGATCAAGGCGGAAGACATTCGTCGTCGGATGTACCTTGTTAACGCTTATCGCGTCCTGATGACCCGAGCACGGCAAGGCATGGTGATCTATGTCCCTCGACCCGACGAAGGAGATACGAGCCGGCTTAGGGTCGACCTCGACCACACAGCCGAGTTTCTGACCAGTTGTGGCGCAAGCCTGATCCCCAGTTAAATCACTTGTTGCTCGACTGCGCATTCCCCCGCGGTACCCTGCCATCCGCAGCCCAGGCACTCAGCCCGGTCGCTGCTCCTCAGTTCCAAGTCCCCCACCACGTCGTCAATCTCTCCATCCGGCGCGATCCGTACCTGTACGGCGACATCAAAGACATGAAGTTCACCAGTCTTGCAGACCGGGCACGTCTAGGGCATAACGACCTCCTATGGAGATATGAAGAGCTTCTCGTGCGAGACCAAATTTCAGGGTGAGGCTGGTTGAGAGGGTTGGAAGGAATGAGATGCAGCCCCCCGCCCTACGCCGCCTGCCCGCTGTTCGCCGCTGCGGCTCGGTCCACCAGTGCCGTGCGCGTGTATGTGTAGCGCACCCGGTGAATCACCGTAATTGTGGACAACACCGCGATCACCCACAGCACCGGGGCCATGCGGTTGAAGAGCGCGCCAATGATGACCAGCACCAGCCGCTCCGGACGTTCCATGAAGCCCACGCGGCACGAGCCGATCAGCGACTCCGCGCGCGCCCGCGTGTAGCTGACCATGATCGCGCTCACCATGACGAACGCGGTCAGAACAACGTAGAAGAAGCGGTCTCCGCGGGCGTAAAACACCAGCAGACCGAAAAACTGCGACGCGTCGCTGTAACGATCGATCACTGAGTCGAAGAATCCGCCAAAGCGGGTGACCCGGTTGCTCGCCCGGGCGACGGCGCCATCCACCAGATCAAAAAAACCAGACCCTATGATGACCAGCCCGGCGTAAAAGAAAAGCCTGGCCTGGTTCTCTCCGTTGGCGAAGCCAAACAAAAACGCCGCAATAGTGTTGACCACCAGCCCCAGGAACGTCAGGACGTTGGGATTGATGCGTGCCAGTGCCAGCCAGCGCACAATGATGCCCAGCAGCACGCCGCAGGCCCGGCCGAACGCGCTGGTCCAGGTCGGTGCCATCAGGTCCCCGCCTCGTCGTGGATCGTGCTCAGGCTCAGCACTTCCATTTCGCGCTTGCCGTTGGGAGTAACCACGGCCACCGTATCGCCAACTTTCTTGTTCAGCAGCGCGCGCCCGATGGGAGAAGTCGTAGAAATCTTGCCGGCGGCCACGTCGGATTCTTCGCTGGTCACCAGCTTATATTCGACCTCTTCTTCCTTGGTGCTGTCATAAACCTTGACAGTTGAGCCCAGGCCGACCTTGTCCCTCGGAATATTGCTCACGTTGATCAGAGAAAGGTCCGCCAGACGTCGCCCCAGCTGGCGCAGGCGCGCCTTGACGAACTCCTGGCGCTGCTTGGCCATGTGGTACTCGGCGTTTTCGCTGAGGTCGCCCAGAGCGATGGCCCGCTTCAGCTCTTTGGGGAGTTCGTGGCTCAACTCGTGCTCGAGCGTGTTGATCTCGTCCTGCAGCTTTTTCTTGATCTGCTCGGTCATTCTTTGGCCGATTATAAACCTTGGGCAGGCGTCGGACTGCGACGCAGGCAACAATCTATGGTATTCGGGTGGGGATCTACGCTTGAAACTCCGCGGCTTCCGGGAAGCGCAATCCGGGCTTGGCTAGTGCCCTGCCGAGTAACTCCTCGATCACAGCGTCCTCGCAGTTTCGCGCCATGGCCAGTTCGCTGACCAGCAGGTAGCGAGCACGTTCCAGCATCTTCTTTTCGCGGAAGGAAAGCGGTTTGGATTGGCCCAGCAGAAGCAGACCCTTCAGCACAGCCGCAACTTCCAGCAGAGACCCGGTGCGCATCCGCTCGGAGTTTTCTTTGAAGCGGTACTTCCAGTCGGCGTTGTTATTGCACTCGCCATCCTGCAGAAAATCCACGATTTTCTGGATTTCCCCGTTCCTGACCACCCGCCGCAGACCAACCGTGCCGACATTGTGGAACGGCACCATCACCTTCAGGCTGCTGGACTTGATCTTCAGCAGATAGTACTTTTCTATCGACTCGCCGATGGTCCGGCTGCTGATTTGTTCGATGATTCCAACGCCGTGGTTGGGGTAAACGACCTTATCACCGATGTGGAAACTGCCGTCGCTGCTTAACATTCAGAACCACCAGTGGGAGCCGGGAACCAGAGGAACAGCACCTTTTGAAGTTTATCGGATTCGGTGCCGAAAGGCAATTTTCGGCTGGTTGTCCACAGGTTGGCCGGCACAAGCCCGCAGCGCCCTTTTCGACCTCCGGAATCAGTTAAGCCGATGCCATGCAATGGATTGCGTGCTATTCAGCCCTTGAGAATGTAGGGCTCACAAACCTTCCGAGCGTGACAGCGGTCACCGACAAGGGACCCGTATTGGTGATCTCAGGAGGCGCGCCAGGTGCCTTATTTCACCGCGTCCAGGATGACATGCTCTTCAGAGACAAAATAGGCAGTCTTCTTGTGGTCAATGAAGTTGGCTTCATCTTGGGTCGCCGCCTTCCACTCCGGAGTTTGACGAGCCGCAAGTAACGCCTGCACATCGTCAAACCAAAGCTCAACCATGCCGTCGTAATTGGGCTGGTACTTGTCCCCGGAAACAACAATCCTCCGGCTCTGGATCAGCCGGCGGAGATGGGGAATGCGCGAGCCGATTGGCCCGTGGACATCCTTCCAGTAACGAAAAAAATCTTCGTCCGTCATGCCCGGCTTCCTGGTGATGCAATAGACCAGCTTGATCATCGCTGCGACCCTATTCTCCCAGCCAGCTCCCGTAAGGTTTCAGCGATTCGACGTGATCGAAGATGATCTTCATGGCGGCGGTAATCGGAATCGCGAGCAGCAGGCCCATTGGCCCCCACAAACCTCCCCATACCAGCAATGCTAAACCTACCGCTAGCGGGTTCAGCTGGAGCCGATTTCCCAGGAACTTGGGATAGAGAACATTGAGGGCGAGCAGATGCAGCCCAAAAACAGTCACGGAAATGATCACCACGTCCTGCACTTCCAAATGTCCGAAGCCCACAAATATCGGTGGCACCCAGGCCAGCAGTATGCCCATGTACGGCACCAGGCTCAAGAATCCACTGATGAATCCGGCGAAATAGAAGAACGGCAGGTGGAGCAAGCCGAACACCACCGTGCTGATGGTTCCGATCGCCAGGCCAATGACCAGGTTGCCGACCATGAAACTTCGGATCATGGCAGAAATCAGACCGAGCGTGACGTAGGCTGTGTGACGGCTGTCGAGCGGAAACAGCATGACCGTGGCCGAACGAACGTGCTGCTGCCAGGTCAACATGAAGTACGCTAAGAAAGGCACGAACGAGGCCGCCAGCACTGCCGAACTGGCTGAGCCAAAACCGCGTGTCAACACGTCCGTCCAATCGGTTGCCGGGCGAACGTTGATCACGCCTTTCTCGTGCTCGGGAGCGATGACCTGAAGGTTTTCTGCCTGCTTGCGAAAGCGCCCGACCTCGTCCCGGACCTTGGTCGTGTACTTGGGCAGGTCGTGCAAAAGCACCGTCGCCTGGTTGTAAGAGAAGTAGACAACCCCGACCAGCGCAGCCAGCAAAAGCAGGATCGCAACAAAGGCAGCCAGACCGCGGGGAAGCCGGAAAAAAGTCAGGAAGTCCACTACCGGAGCCAGAACAAACGCAACCAGGATGGAAATCAGCACTACCGCCAGCACCGATTCGCCGAAATAGCACAGCGCCAGAATGCCGCCGATGCCGACCACATTTGCGGCCCAGTTACGAGTTTGCAGCCGTCCGTCGGTGCGAGGCGGCAGGGCAGGGGCTTCGACTGGGGTTTGTCCGTCCATCACATTGATCGCCCCATATCCTAGACCAATTCGCAAAATCGCGCCCGACTTATAATCTCCGGGTGCCTTCTTCACCAACCGCCGACGATCAGCCACCCGGCCGCGTGCTTGGCCTCGATGTCGGATCGAAGAGAATTGGCGTAGCCGTGTCCGACCCGCTGGGGATTACGGCGCAGGGACTCGAAACCATCCAGCGGCATAACAAGCGCCTGGATTTTGCCCAACTGGAACGGGTGATTCGCCAATACGAAGTCGTGGAGATTGTGGTGGGTTTCCCACTGCGCATGAGCGGCGCGGAAGGGATCCAGGCCGAGAAGATGCAGCGCTTCGCCCAAGAACTGCGCCAGCGCTTCCAATTGCCGGTGCATCTCTGGGACGAGCGGCTAACCTCGGCCCAGGCCAACCGCCTGCTGCGCGAGACAGAAATGTCGATCAAGCGCCGCGGCGAAGTGGTGGACCAGATGGCCGCCGTGCTGATCCTGCAAAGCTGGATGGAAGCCAGGGGAGGATGTAGCTGCAGCGATCCACCCCCGTCATGAAGAATGGAGGGAATTAGGCAGGGCCCAAGCGCCTCAGTTCGCCGCTACCTCACACTCTGCTAGGTCCGGGCACACCTGGCAGGCGCGTTGGAACGTCGAAATTCCCGTGAGCTCAATCTGCTGGCTTAGATAGTCGTCGCGCACCGGTTCTTCCCGCCGCAGGTCGGTGCTGAGGTATTTCTTGTTGTCATCGGGAAAAACCGTCACGATCACGGACTCCCGACCCAGCCGCGCGTGTACCATCAAAGCAGCCAGGAAATTGCAGCCCGAGGAGATACCCACTCCCAAGCCTAGACTGGAGGCCAGCTTCTGCGCCATCAGAATAGAGTCGCCATCCGGTACCGGGATCACTTCATCCAGTTCGTCGAGATTCACAAGGGCTGGAATGAACTCATCGGAGATTCCCTGGATACGGTGCTGACCGACTCTGTGTCCGGTGGTCAACGTAGGTGATTCCGCTGGTTCGACGGGATGGATGCGCACATGCGGGTTCTTCCGGCGCAGGAAACGGCCCACACCCATCACTGTGCCGCCCGTGCCCACGCCGGCGACGAAAGCTTCCGGCGTCAGCTGCTTTGACTGCAACTGGAACCGGATCTCCGGCCCGGTGCTCGCTTCATGGGCCTCGATATTGGCAACATTCGAGAACTGGCTCGGCAAGAATGCACCGGGCACGCTGGCGGCAAACTCCTCGGCCATGCGGATGCTGCCTAGAAATCCTCCCTGCTGGTGGCTTACGGGAATGATCCGGGCGCCGTAGCTGCGGATGAGTTCGACGCGCTCGCAGCTCATCCACTCCGGCATGAAAATCGTGACCGGATACCCCAGCATTCTTCCGATAGCCGCGAATGCGATCCCTGTGTTGCCACTCGTGGCCTCGACGATCGTATCTCCGGGATGAATCCTGCCATCTGCGTAGGCCTTCTGCAGGATGTGCAGCGCCATGCGGTCCTTGATGCTTCCCGTCAGGTTGACCTGTTCGGACTTAGCGTAGATCACGCCTGCTTCGCCGCGAAATCGGAAATGGATTCCGAGCAGAGGAGTGTTGCCCACCAGGCGCGAGAGAGTTCGAAATCGCGTCTCGACGTTTTGCTCCATAGGCACAAAGTCCCTCTTCGCTCAAGATTAATGCCACACGAATAAGCAGGTCCTGTCAATGAAAAGGGTCACATCCTGATGTGCGGTGATCGCACAGAGCTAGGGTGGTGAAAGCCAACCCCAACCGGTGACCTCTGTCCACCAACCACCGACTACCATCCTGGCCCCTGCGCTCATCTAAACTATCCCTTAGGTGCGTGCCTTTTTCACACTTTTTCTGCTCGCCGTTCTCGCCGGTGGCGGATGGCTGGCCTGGGCCCTGTACTCGCCCGTTATTCCAGCCGGGCAGAAGTTTGTCCTGCTGCACTCCGGCTACTCCACCCGGCGCATTGCCGGCGAGCTGAAGTCCGCCGGCGTTATTCGGAGCGCGACGGCCTTTGTGGTGTGGCATCGCTTGCATGAGAAACGGTCGCTCAAAGCGGGCGAATACCTGTTCGAGAAAACCGCGAACGCGCTCGAAGTCCACGATCGCCTGGTGCGCGGCGATGTTTATGTGCATACGGTCGTTGTCCCCGAAGGCTACAACATCTTCGAGATCGCACAGGCTATCCAGGACGCCGGCCTCGGCTCCAGTCAGGATTTCCTGAAAGTTGCGACTTCGGATCTCGCGTTGATTTCCGATCTCGCTCCCGAAGCCGACACGCTGGAGGGCTATCTGTTCCCCAGCACCTACGAGTTCACCCGCACCCAAACCATGGAAGAGATGGCCGGGGCCATGGTCAAGCAGTTTCGCCAGGTCGCGCGCGCGATCGGGCTGACAACGGACGTGCAAAAAACGGTCACGCTGGCTTCCATCATTGAGAAGGAAACCGCAGTCCCCGAAGAACGCCCGCTGGTCGCCAGCGTCTACGACAACCGCATCGCCCGCAACATGGCTCTGCAGGCCGATCCCAGCGTCATCTACGCCGAACTCCTGACGGGGACTTACAGCGGCGCTTTGCACCACGCCGACATGCGCTTTCGCTCCGCCTACAATACCTACACCCACGCCGGACTGCCACCCGGCCCCATCGGCAATCCGGGGAAAACCTCGCTTGAGGCAGCCATTCACCCGGCCGATACTCACTACCTCTATTTCGTGAGTGACGGCAACAGCCACCACCGCTTCGCCCAAAGCTTGGAGGAACACAACCGCAACGTGGCCGCGTACCGCAAGGCAGTCATGGGGCATTGAGATTGGGCGAGCTATGATAGGTTTTTCCCTCCTGCAAACGTGGGAATCGCTCTGGCTTATGCGGGGCCGATTCCGCTCCCCAGCATTTGTTCTGCTTCGCTTATACTCATCTGTTCATCTAAGGAGCCGGGGAGCCCAAGGTTTTGTTCAAGCGATTTTTGTTTCGTTGTAGGGTGGCCGTAATTGCCATAGCAGTGCTGCCGCTGACCGGTTGTCTGTTCCGCTCACACAAAGTCGAGCCGCCCTTTACTGCTGAACTCAAGACCGCGACCCAGCAGGAACTGATCGACTACGTCAATACCCAGGCGGACAAGATCCAAACCATGCAGGCCACGGTGGATATCGATACCGACGTGGGTGGTGAAAAAAAGGGCAAGGTCATCGAATATCAGCAGATTCGCGGTTATCTGCTGGCTCGTAAACCGGCCATGCTGCGGCTGATCGGGCTGACGCCGATCGTGCGCAACCGCGCCTTTGACATGGTGAGCAACGGCACCGACTTCAAGCTCTTGATTCCGGCGAAGAACCGCTTCGTGGTTGGGCGCAATGACGTCGAGACCCACAACACAGCGCAGCCGCTCGAGAATCTCCGGCCGCAACGTATCTATGACGCGCTCCTGCTCCCGCACATCGACTCGCAAAACGAGATCGCGGTGTTGGAAAATGAGACCGGAACAACCACCGATGCCAAGGGGCACGTCCTGGCGCGCGCCGACTACATTCTGGACGTCATCCGCAAGGCAAGCCGGGGCTGGGTCCTGTCGCGCAAGATTGTCTTTAGTCGTACCGATTTGCTGCCGCATCGCCAGCTTCTTTATGACGAGGACGGCAACGTCGTCACCAACGCGCTCTACGAAGACTACCGCGAGAGCAATGGCATGAATTTCCCCTGGCAGATCGAGATTCGCCGGCCGCAGGAGGAGTACGACATCACCCTGACTTGCGTGAAACTGGAGCTGAACCAGCCGCTTTCCGATGACAAATTCGTGCTCGAGCAACCGCCCGGTGTGGAAGTGGTTCATTTGGACAAGCCGCAGAGCAGTGCAGGATCGGCTCCGCCAGGCGGTCGCTGAGCCGGTTTAGCCAGTAGCCAGAAGCCAGTAGCTGTATTTCTCATGATGAACAAAATGATTCTCGCCAACCTCGCGCACCGTCCGGTGCGGTCGCTAATCAGCATCGTCGCCATCGCCCTGGAAGTGACGCTGATTCTGCTGATCGTGGGACTCTGCCTGGGCCTGCTGAACGATTCCCGCCAACGCCAGGCAGGCATTGGGGCCGATGTGGTGGTCATGCCGCCCGGCTCCTCTTTTATTGTCGGGCTGACCGGCTCGCCGATGTCCATCAAGGTTGGGGATATTCTCGCCAAACTTCCGCATGTGGTTACGGTCGCGCCAGTGGTGCAAAGCGTTTCAACCGCGGGCACGATTGAAGTCATTGCCGGCATTGACCCGCAGAGTTATCAAAGGCTGTCAGGGCCGTTCCGCTATCTACAGGGACGACTCTTTCAAAGTCCCGACGAGTGCCTGGTGGACGAAATTTTCGCGCGCTCCCACCATGTGAAGGTGGGAGATACAATCGAAATTCTCAATAACAAATTTCGGGTTGCCGGCATTGTGGAGCCGGGCAAGGGCGCACGGAAGTTTCTGCAAATTGGTGTGATGCAGGATCTGATCGGTGCCCAGGGCAAAGCCACGCTTTTCTACCTGAAGGTAGACGACCCAGGCAATGCCGACCTGGTGGTTGACGAAATCAAGAAGGCGGGGATGGATCGCTACGTCGTCAGCTCGATGGCCTATTACCTTTCCATGATGACCACCAGCAACTATCCCGGCGTGTCTAAATTCATCGATTTTGTGATTGGGATCTCGGTGATCATTGGCTTCATCGTGATCTTCCAGGCCATGTACACGGCGGTGATGGAGCGCACGCGCGAGATTGGAATCTTGAAATCGCTCGGAGCCTCGAAGCTCTACATCGTGAACGTAATTCTGAGAGAAACGGTGTTGCTGGCAATCGGCGGCATCATTGTGGGAGTCGTGTTCAGCCTTTTGGCCCGGATGGGCATCGATCAGCGTTCAACCCTGCGAGTGATCGTGACTGGGGGCTGGATCGCGAAGGCCACGGGCATCGCCATCGTTGGGGCCGTCCTGGGCGCGCTGTATCCTGCCATTAAGGCTGCGCGCAAAGACCCGATCGACGCGCTGGCGTATGAATGAGTGCAGCCCCGGTGCTCGTAAGACCAACGGTAACAAACACTTCGTTGACAATTGGCCGCGCGGTACGCTATCTTTAACTCTTTAGCAGTCCTGCGGTTGCCCGCCTGATAGCCCTGCGCGTTCAGCGCCAGTGAGGTTACTCAGCGGTCTTCTTGGCTTTTTTATTTTCTGGGAGATTTTGTATGTCTACCTATTTCCCCAAAGCGGGGGAAATTGTGCGCAAATGGTACGTGGTCGACGCGTCAGGCCAGACGCTCGGTCGCCTGGCAACCCGCGTCGCTTCCACCTTGATGGGCAAGGACAAGCCGCAGTACACGACGTTTCTCGATACCGGCGACCATGTGATCGTTATCAATGCTGAAAAGGTGAAGATCACCGGCATGAAGGCCGAGCAGAAAGTGTATCAGCACTACACTGGCTACCCCGGCGGGCTGCGAACCGAGGGATTTCGCAAGCGGTTCGATCGCAAGCCGGAGTTGGTGATCGAGCACGCGGTGCTGCGCATGCTGCCCAAGTCAAAACTCGGGAAGCAGATGATCAGTAAGCTGAAGGTTTATCGGGGAGAAAAACATCCCCACGACGCCCAGAAGCCGGAAGCGATGGCGCTGGCCGCGAAAGCGTAGATTTAGGAAGCAGTGAGAATCTTTGGAAAGGTGCGCAGCACCGGGTTAGCTGAATGCTGACGGCTGAGTGCTGAGAGCTAAGAAATGGCAGAGGCAGCGCAATATTATGGTACGGGACGCCGCAAGCGGGCAATCGCGCGCGTCTATCTTCGTCCGGGCAGCGGCGATTTCAAGGTAAACGGGCGGCCTTTTGAACAATATTTTGTGACCGCAGCCCAGCGGTCGAGCGCCAGGCAACCGCTGGTTTCAACCGAGACTGCGGCCGCGTTCAACGTGGTGGCCAGGGTTTCTGGCGGCGGGGTGAACGGTCAGGCTGACGCGGTGAAGCTCGGCATCGCCCGCGCCCTGATGCTGTTCAACCTTGAACTGCGCAAGAAGATGAAAGCCGAGGGCCTGGTGAGCCGCGATTCGCGCTCCAAGGAACGCAAGAAGTACGGCCAGAAGGGCGCACGCAAGCGGTTCCAGTACTCGAAGAGATAGTAGCAAGTACCGAGTATCCGGTACCGAGTTGGAGTCTCGCGCGACAACGGTTTTTCTAAGTACTCGGTACTCGCTACCAGGTACTGAAAAAAGGTGTTCAATTCTTCCCGTGCCTGAGGTGCGGGGCGGGAATGGCAATCGGAGGCAATCCCGATGTACGCTTCCGATGCAGACTAACCGAGGAGGTTGATTGGCTAACATCACCATGAAGGAGTTGCTCGAAGCGGGCGTCCACTTCGGGCACCAGACCAAGCGCTGGAATCCCAAGATGAA
>Ga0209415_10000284_pt1 | contig 90819 bp, 91 predicted proteins | sample PeaSoiSIISIP2007_FD_187696 | JGI IMG/M metagenome (GOLD analysis project Ga0209415, IMG submission 187696) | Peat soil microbial communities from Weissenstadt, Germany - SII-SIP-2007 (SPAdes) (version 2) | ecosystem: Environmental > Terrestrial > Soil > Wetlands > Peat | place: Germany... | reverse complement strand
GGCGGCGGTTGGACTCGAACCAACGACCTACGGATTATGAGACCGTCGCTCTAACCACCTGAGCTACACCGCCACGGCGGGTCTCATCAGCATATCCATCTTAACATCCTGGTTTCATCTACCCTGGCTCGGGTGGAACTGGGGCTGAGGAATGGCCGCGAGTCAGGAAGAGCAAGACCTCCGCCCCACGTTTCAAGTTGTCGCTGACCTCCGCTCAAGTGCCGAGGTCAGGCCCGTCACTGCTTAGTTTTCTCAGCAGCAGGTTTTACCGGTTCGGTTTTGGCTTTGGCAGGCGCGGCTTTCGCGGCTGTCGTCGTCTTGGGATTCCAAAAATCAGGCGCTGCCGCTACCACTGCTTGCGGCGGATTACTGAGTTCGGCCGAATAACGGTAGAGTGTCGACTGGGTGCTCTCAATGTTCTCCGCTATGCCCTGCTGGTATTTCTTGTAGGCCTCCTCACCGAGAATTTCTTTGAGGGTCGGGTTATTGTCGAAGCCGGCCAGCCCAGGGCGCAGTCCCGAGATGTAGAAGGTTGCGCCTTTCCCGCCCTCAATTACCTGCGAAACCAGGACGGGCTGGGTGTTGGGAGCCTTTTCTTCGGCAGCCTTGACTTCTTTCCACATGGCCTCAAAGTCGGGGACGTGTCCGGGGCGAATATGCACGGCGGTGGTGCGCAGAACCCGGGTTTCGCCGATGAATTTCGCGTAGGCGGCTGGATCCATGGGGGCTTTCCAGGAAAGGTCCCAACGGCGTTTGCGCAGTTCCGAACGCGATTCCTCCAGGTAGCTGTTCCACTCGTTTAACATCTTTTCTGCAGTATCTTTGCCAAAGGCTTTATTCATCGCCGCCATGAAGACATCACCGGCCTTGTCGATGTCTCCATAACTGGCGCGGGTGCTGATAAAGGCGATCCGGTTGTTTTCGCCATATACGGTTTCCATGGCCAGCCAGGTATCGCCATTGTTGTGGCGATTGGCTTCTGCTATTTTCTTTGCCAGGGCGTCGAACTGCGCAGTCTTGTCCGGCTTGAGTTGAACGTAGTACACGTCCAGGTAATCTCCAACATTTTGGGCGATGAGAGGTGCAACGAGACACACCGCGACAACCGCGGCCAAAAAGGCTTTTCGCAGCATAACTATCTCCTTTGTTTGGAAACAATTGATCTGACGAGCGGACTGTACACCCCTGCGGAGGGTGTGTCAACAGCGGGGCTTGTTCGCTATCACGCTGCAGTTCTGAATGGGGAAATTCCGCGACTCGCCGCTTCGCCGTCTCGCTCCGCCTATGGAACGTCTCTACTTTCTTTGCTCCAGTTTGACCTTGGCGGTGACCGGCTGCCCGTCCCGCAGGACCTTCACTTCGACCACATCGCCGACTTTGCTGCGCCGCAACGCGTCGGTGAAGTCGTAGAGATTCTTGATCGGCTTGTCACCAAACTGAACCAGCACGTCCCCCGCCTTCAGTCCCGCTTTCGCAGCAGGCGATCCGGGGCGAACATCGGAAAAGCGGACGCCATTCTCTATCTGCCCAAAGTCCGGGATGGAACCAAAATATGGCCCGTAGCCCCGGCCTCCGCCCGCAGTTGTGCCTGGACTGTCTTCCACCACGTTGACGAAAGCTGGCCGCTCCTGTGCGTTGGCGAGTTGCAGCGTGACGTTGTATACGAGGCCGAGCAGAACCGCGGCATCATTGGGATTGATTTTCTCCCAAGTGTCGGAAGGTTTGTGGTAATCCGAGTGGAGGCCAGAGAAGAAAAACAGCACCGGAATTTTCTTGCTGACATATGACGTGTGGTCGCTGGCCGAATAACCGCCGGCGGAGTACTCGAACTTCAAACCGGACTTCGCGTCTGCTTGTTCGAGCATCGTCTTGAATGTCGAACCCGTTCCCACTCCACCGACGAAGACTTTTTTGTCCTTGATCCGTCCGATCATGTCCATGTTCAGCATGGCGACAGCTTTCTCGAGCGGAAGCGTCGGTTCCTTGACCCAGTAGGCCGAGCCGAGCAGGCCAAGCTCTTCGCCAGCGAAGGAAGAGAAGAGTATGCCGCGCTGGAGCTGGCCCTGCATCGGCGCGAACAGGCGAGCCAGTTCCAGAACGCCGGCAGTGCCGGAGGCGTTGTCATCAGCGCCGGGATGAATCTGTCCGATTTGCGAGGGCGCCAGCGAGTCGAAGTTGCCGCGCCCCAAGTGATCATAGTGGGCGCCCACGATCACATACTCGTCGGTCTTGCCGGGCAGATAGGCGAGCACGTTGTTAACCGTCGCGCGAGTGCTCTCGATGTTGACGCTGACGGAAGCGTGAAGGTCGTCAGGAAACGCAAACGAAGCTGGCTTTGATGAATCGTTGATTTGCTTCTGCACGTCGGGGAGCGATTTTCCGGCCGCTTTGAACCACGCGTCAGCTACCGCATTCTTCACCTGCAGAAAGACGATGCCCACATCCTCCGGTCCGCTGACGGCGCCGAATCGAGTCAACAGGTCTTCTTCTCCGTCGCCCAATTTCCCGTTCACCAGAACGATGGCCTTCGCCCCATGGTTTCTGGCATTGATGGCCTTGGTGATCAACTGCGAGTGCCGGGTCGTGCCCTGATTGCCACTCTTGGCAGCAAACCCCTCGGGCTCGTAGCGCAGCACAACCACGATTTTGTCTTTGACGTCCACGTCGGCGTAGTCGTCGTACTTGAATTCATCAGCCGACGCGCCATATCCGGTGAACACAAGCGGGCCGCTGACCGAACCAGAAGAAGAAAAGCTGAAGGGAACAAAGTCTTCATTGATCTTCAGCTCTTTTTTGCTATTTGCATCCTGAACGGCCAGGTGATTCTTGCCCTTGAGGCGTGCGCCGGTGATGACTGTGAACGGCTGAAAGTATCCCGCGGTTCCGGCTGGCTTCAATCCCAGACTCTTGTAACGCTGCTCGATCAGGTGAGCGGCGCGGCTGATGCCTTTGGTTCCGGCGCCACGGCCCTCCATGCGGGGAGCGCTCAGGTCCTTGACATCCGTTAGAAAACGCTGCGGGTCCGGCGTGCTGCTGGCGCTAGTGATGTCCGCCGGTAAAGCCGCTGCGAAGACGGCGAGCACCAGGACTGCCAATGCCAGAAGTTTGGGAGATGAGCGGCGCAGTTCAAATCGTGGTCTGCTGGATTGTGAGGGCATAACCCGGAAGCCTAGTTCCCCCTCGCCGAACTGTCAACCAAGCGGGATGCCCGAGCTTTGTCTTATTGTCATCCCGAGCCGCCTTCTGTTGGCGAGCGAGGGATCTGGGCGCGCCGTGCGAATGCTTCCCGTTCTTTGCGAAGCATAAAAATCGCACGTTTTGGCGCGCATCCCTATTGGCAGACTGAGCCACTACCCAGACTTTCTTCTCCTTGCGAGGGCCGTAGATTTCCGATAACGTAATCCGTTCTGGTCGTTGGTTTGGCAGGTCTGCATTCATGAACCGTATCTCCCGCTTTTTCGGAATATCTTCGAGGACCCAATTGGGGCCGCTGGAGCAGCAGCTTCTGGAAGCTCTGTGGCTGCGCGGGAGCGCCACGGTGCGCGAGTTGCTTGAGTACGGCGACGTCAAACTCGCTTACACCACGGTCATGACCACCCTGGACAGGCTTTACAAGAAGCAGTTGCTGGACCGGGTCGCCGAGGGGCGGGCGTTTCGCTACGCGCCACGCCACACGCAACAGGAACTTGAGAGAGCCGCCGCAGGGGACACAATCCGGCAACTGCTAAGCTCCAACTCTGCCGCCTCACTTCCTCTTTCTTACCTGGTGGAAGCAGTGAGCGATCACGACGTGAGTTTGTTGGATGAGTTGCAGGACTTGCTCGACAAGAAGCGCCGGGAACTGCGCAAGGAGAAGCGATGATGTTTGCCGCGCGCTGCATCGGCATTTCGCTGGCCGTGTTCGTGCTGGTGTACATGCCGCTATCGCTCGCGGTCGGCCGGGGATGGAGGTTGTTCTGGCAGATCTGCAAGCCTGCTTCGGCTCGTGGCTCGGCGAACTTCTTGTTCGCTCTGCGAATTTTCCCGCTGGCGGCCGCTTCTGTCCTCACCTTCGTATTCACTCTGCCGTCTTTCCTGCTGCTGGAGCCGCGCGCTGCCGATGAAGCCGTGGGCGCCGCTCCCACCGCGCTCGGCCTGTGCTGTCTGGCTCTGCTGGCAGTGGGCATGGCGCGGACAATATCGGCCCATCGCAGGACTTCGCGGGCGCTGGCCAAGTGGCTGGATGGGTCGACCGTCCTGCAATCAGGAGCACCCGCCGCTGTGTTTCGCACCGGGCTGGACACGCCCACGCTGACGGTGGCGGGAATACGAGATCCGAAAGTTTTGGTGTCGGAAGCCGCCGTGGCCGCGCTCACTCCAGCGGAATTGCGCACGGCCCTCCGCCATGAGATGGCCCATGTGCGCTCTTACGACAATCTCAAGAAAATCCTCTTCCGCTTTTCAGTGTTCCCTGGCATGACATCGCTGGAGCACGCGTGGTCGGAGGAATCGGAATTGGCAGCCGATGATGCGGCCGTGTCCAGCTTGCTGGATGCGCTGGAGTTAGCCTCGGCGCTGATCAAAGTTTCGCGGCTGCGTTCAGTGAATACCTCCGCAGCGGTCACAACCGGCCTGTTGCATAGCGCCACCGCGTTGGGGGAGCGCGTGCAACGGCTCTTCGCTTGGGAGGGAAACTCCGCATCACGTGCACACGTGAGATCGTGGTATGCGTTGCCTCCGGTGCTGGGAATGCTTGTGCTGGTAGTAACGACTTACGGCTCTGCTCTCAGCGGCCTTCACACCGTGACCGAATGGCTGGTCAGGTAAGTTCCTGTTTCTCCCAGTCCGATTCTTCCTATCCCCCCGCAATCCGTAGATGTCCGGATCGCGCTATCTTCTGGCGGCCGGCACCTTGACCGGTTCCGCGGGCGCGCTTGGCATGGTCGCCACCTTTGCTCCCGGGCCGGTCGTTTGGGAAGACGCAGCAGCAGACGCCGCCGGCGCCAATCCCAGTTCTTTACGCACCTCGGTTTCGAGCTTGGCGTATATGTCTTTGTTGTCTTTCAGAAATTGACGCACATTCTCCCGCCCCTGTCCGATACGCTCGCCCTTGTAACTGAACCAGGCGCCCGACTTTTCCACGATGTTGCGGGTCGCAGCGATGTCGATCAGATCGCCTTCCCGCGAAATTCCTTCGCCGTACATGATGTCAAACTCCGCCTCGCGGAAAGGCGCGGCCACTTTGTTCTTCACCACTTTGACCCTGGTGCGTGAGCCGGTCACCTGATCACCTTCTTTGATGGCGGCAATGCGGCGAATGTCAATGCGCACGGACGAATAAAATTTGAGCGCGCGGCCTCCGGTCGTGGTCTCAGGATTGCCAAACATCACGCCGATTTTTTCGCGAATCTGATTGATGAAAATCAGGCAGGTGCGTGACTTGGAAACGATCCCCGTCAGCTTGCGCAGGGCTTGCGACATCAACCGCGCCTGCAAGCCCATGTGGCTGTCGCCCATTTCGCCGTCCAGTTCGGCCTTGGGCACCAGCGCCGCGACTGAGTCCACCACCAGCACATCGATCGCATTGGAGCGCACCAGGGTCTCGGCAATCTCCAGCGCCTGCTCGCCGTAATCCGGCTGGGAGACCAGCAAATTGTCGACGTCCACGCCAAGTTTTTTCGCGTAGCCGGGATCAAGCGCGTGCTCGGCGTCCACAAAAGCCGCCATGCCGCCGGTCTTCTGCGCCTCGGCGATGACCTGCAGCGCAATCGTAGTTTTGCCCGACGACTCCGGGCCAAAGATCTCCACCACGCGTCCGCGCGGGAATCCGCCCACGCCCAGCGCCGCATCGAACGAGATCGCGCCCGTGGGAATCACGGCGATGGGAACGATGGCCTCTTTCGATCCCAGTCGCATGATCGAGCCCTTGCCAAACTGTTTTTCGATCTGCGAGAAGGCGAGATCGATTGCTTTGCTGCGTTCATCGGCCATCACGGAAGCTCCTGGGTGACAATTTAGGTTTGACTGGGCTGATTATATACGGGGACGCCAGCGAAGAAAAGGCGAATTATAAGGACTGGACTGTGGAAACCTTCCCGAATTGGAGCGGGAACCCCCGTGCTCCTCTGTGTCCCCTGTGGTTTTGATTTCGTTTATCACCACGGAGAACACAGAGGAACACAGTGGGTGGGCAGTTATTAATTGATTCCGCCTGCGATCGCTTCCGATGGTGTCTGACAGTCTTCAGCAAGCCAAGCAAGGCTGGTCAATCACTACAACTCCAGCTCCGCCATGACCGTCCCATCTTCCATTTCGCTCTGCAACTGGAAACCAAGTTTGCGGCAGATGGCAAGCATGTCCTGATTCTCACCAAGAATAACGGAAACCACGCGCTTCACCTTCTCGTCACGGGCAACCTCAAGCAGCCTGCGGTACAGCTCCGAGCCCATTCCGAGATGTTGGTGATGGTCGTCCACCAGCACCGCCAGTTCGGCTTCGCTCCGCCCGCGCAGCTTGCTTAAGCGCCCGATGGCAATGATCTCGGGGACGCCGTCCTTGGTCTTGTGCTCAGCCACCAGCGCCATTTCGCGGTCGTAGTCAATAAAGCAGATGCGCGTCAAACGCTCGTGCGCGGTGCGCTGGCTGAGCTTGAGCGGCTGAAAATACCGCAGGTAAACGCTGCGCTCGGAAAGCGCCTGATGAAGCCGGATGAGCAGCGGCTCGTCTTCGGGCCGGATGGGGCGGATGGTCACGGTCTCGCCGCTTTTCATTGTCCACGGCTTCACATACTGAGTAGGATAGGGACGAACGGCGAGCCGCGGCAATTGCTCGGCGCGGACTTCGGGTCCGTACACGACCACCCGAGCGTCCAGCGCCAGCAGGCGCTCGGGCGAGACCAGCAACGGATTGATGTCAATTTCGCGGATCCACGGCTGCTCGACGACCAGCTGGCTGAAGCGCACCAGCAACTCTTCCAGCGCCGGCAGGTCGATGCGCTTCCGCCCACGCACTCCGAGCAGTGCCTCAAAAACTTTGGTCTGCTCCATCATGCGCCGCGCCAGTGTGGTGTTCAGCGGCGGTAAAGCTAGAGAGCGGTCTTTGAAGACTTCGACCAACTGCCCGCCCGCACCGAATAACAGCACCGGGCCAAATTGCGGATCGACACTGCTGCCCACGATGATCTCGTATCCATCGAGCTTCACCATGGGTTGCACGGTCACGCCGAGAAAATGTTCCGGCCCCGCTTTCTCGGCGACCGAGCGCTGAATCAGCCGGTACGCCTGCCGGACGGCATCGGCATCGCGGAGATTGAGCTGCACGCCGCCCACGTCAGTCTTGTGGGTGATCGTTTTAGAAAGCAACTTCAGCACCACCGGATATCCGATATTTCCGGCGCGCGCCACCGCTTCGTCTTCGGTGGCAGCGATAACCGTTTCGACGGTCGGAATTCCGTAAGTGGCGAGGAGCTGTTTGGATTCGACTTCAGTAAGGATGGTTCGCCCCGCCCGCCTGGTGCAGAGGACAATCTGTTCGGCGCGGGCACGATCCAGCCCCTTTTCCGACTCCTGGTGCAGCACCGGAGTTTCATACAGGCCACGGAGGTTGTAGCTGTAGCGCCACATATAGCAGAAGACCTTCGCCGCGGTATCAGGGAACGGAAAAGTGGGAATGCCGGCTTTGTGCAGAATGTCCATACCCGGCGCCATGTCATCGCCACCCATCCAGCTTGCGATCACGGGTTTTCCCGTGGTTTGGGCATAGGCTTTGATCCGGTCGGCCGTCTGCGTGGGCTCGGCCATGCCTTGCGGGCAAAGAATCGCCAGCAAGCCTTCGACCTCGACATCGTTAACCACGATATCGATCACTTTTGCGTAGGTTTCAGGCGGGACGTCTCCGAGCAGGTCAACCGGGTTGTTGTGGCTCCAGTGCGGAGACAAGATCCGGTTGAGCTCCTCCATCGACTTGGCGGAGAGTTGCGCGAGTTGCCCGCCGTTGCTGATGAGGGAATCCGCGGCTAGCACACCCGGGCCTCCAGCGTTGGTCACAATCGCCAGGCGTGGGCCACGCGGGCGCGGCTGCTTGGCCAACACCTGCGCCATGTAGAACAGCTCGGCAAGATTATTGACGCGCAAAACGCCGCAGCGGCGGAATGCAGCTTCCAGAACTTCATCGCTTCCGGCCAATGAGCCGGTGTGCGAAGCGGCAGCCTGCGCCGCCGCTTGGGTACGTCCGGCTTTGATCACAATGACCGGCTTGTTCAGCGCAACCTCGCGCGCCGCGGACAAGAACGAGCGGGCGTCGCCCACCGACTCCATGTACATCACAATGCTGTGGGTACGCGGATCATTTCCCAGGTAATCGATCAGGTCGCCCCAGCCGACATCCAGCATGGAACCGACGGATACGAAAGCGCTGAATCCGACCATCTCCTTCTGGCACCAGTCCAGGACCGCCGTGCACAAGGCCCCACTCTGGCTGATGAAGGCGACATTTCCGGGGCGGGCGATATGCGGCGCAAAGGTCGCATTCAGACCGCTGATCGGATTCATGACCCCGAGGCAGTTGGGGCCGAGCAGGCGCAGGTCGCTTCCCCGCAGGCGTTCCAGAATCTGCTGCTCCAGTTCCTGGCCTTTTTCGCCACGCTCCTTGAAGCCGGCGGAAATCACAATGGCGGCCCGGACTCCGGCCTCCACACATTCGCTGATGACCCCGGGCACGGTGACCGCCGAAGTCAGAATGACCGCGAGATCGACGGGGTCGGGGATGTCCTTAATTCGTGGGTAGGCTTTGATGCCAAGCACACTGTCGCGTTTGTCGCTGACGGGATAAACCGTCCCCCCGAAGGGGCTGCTGACCAGGCTCCAGATCACGGCCCGGCCGAGGCTGCCTTCGCGGTCGCTCGCCCCGATCACGGCCACAGAGTGGGGAGCAAACATGGCATCGAGCGGATGGGCCTGCGAGCGCAAAACATCGTGCGCGCGATCTTGTTTGGGGGCCGGCTTGGCACTCTCGCTCACAAGATTGGAAGAGATCATAACTTTATCTTATTCCGCTGGGTCAAAGCTCGTCTGCGACGCAGATCACACGGCTCGCGTAGCACGGTGGTGGAGAACTCGCGCGGAGCGAAAAGGGCTGAGTTTACAAAGATTTCACTTCAATTTGACATCCTCTGCGGTACTTCCGCGGCAATCTGTAGTAGTATTTGCTGATCAAGCCTGCCTTTTGGCAGGGTGGGGTTCAGATAGCGCGTCTCGTCTGTGGAGGATTTTGCATGGAAGATCAGGCCCTTAGTACTTCTTCGACAGCAACCAGCTCTTCTTTTAAGCGCGAAGGCCGCGGCGTTTGGGTGCTGACCGCGTATGGTATTTCCGGCTTGGCGCTGTTCGGCGTCCTGCTCTACTACTTCGCGACCTTCATCACTCGGTAGATCTCGGGAAGTCCGCCGCCGTTCATTCCTTCCTAGGGCTTCGTGTCCTCTGTGATTTAGTTGCAGAACGTCCGTGAAATTGTGTCGATCAGCGCTTCTTCCACCGCTGTTCAATCTGTGATCGTGCTACAATGAGCCGCTTTTAGACCAGGTTTTTCTCCCAGCGGGAAACCCGGCCATTCCCTATATCCCAGAGACGGAATTACCCGTGGCTGAAAGCTCCTCAAACGGCGCACCCGTCACCTACGCCGATGCCGGTGTGGACATCGAACGCGCCAACCGCACCAAGAAGCGCATTAAATACCTCGCCCACAAGACCTTCACCAAAGGTGTCCTCAGCGAAATTGGCGGTTTCGGCGGATTGTTCCTGGTCGACCGGGAAAAGTACATGAACCCGGTGCTGGTCTCGAGCGTGGACGGCGTCGGCACCAAGCTCAAGCTCGCCTTCGCCATGAACCTGCACCACACGGTTGGCGCCGATCTGGTGAACCACTGTGTCAATGACATCGCCGTGCAGGGCGCGGCCCCGCTGTTCTTCATGGACTACTTGGCCACCGGCAAACTCGATCCGGAAATCGCGGAGAAGGTGGTCGAGGGCCTGGCCGAAGCCTGCAAACACAACGGATGCGCGCTGATCGGAGGCGAAACTGCCGAAATGCCCGGCTTCTATCCGGAGGGCGAATACGATCTGGCGGGCTTCATCGTCGGGGTGGTGGAGCGCGACCGCATCATCACGGGCAAGACGGTTGAGGTTGGCGACGTGATCCTGGGACTGCCTTCGACTGGCCTGCACACCAACGGCTATTCACTGGCTCGGAAGTTGTTTTTCGAAGTCGCGGGCTATACGCCGGACACGTACGTCAACGAGTTGAAGGGCAAAGCCGGCAATGAGCTGATGCAGACCCACAAGAGCTACTGGCCGGCGATCAAGAAGCTGCTGGCGGCTGAATGCGTGTCGGCGATGGCCCACATCACTGGTGGCGGCATTACCGAAAATCTTCCCCGGGTGTTGCCGCGTGGCGTGGCTGCGGTCATTGAGGTCGGAACCTGGCCGGTACTGCCCATCTTCGAGCACTTGCAAAAGCTCGGCAACGTTCCCCAGGAAGAAATGCTGCGCACTTTCAACATGGGACTGGGCATGCTGCTGGTGGTCCCGTCCAAGAAATTTAAGAAGGCCCAGAGCGTGCTGGACAAACTGGGAGAGAAGGCTTACACCGTGGGCAGAATCGTGAAGGGGGATAGGAAGGTGATGTACACGTAAGCGGTAGCCTTGCGCCCTGGGGTCATGTCATTCTGAGCGGACTTCAGTCCGCGAAGAATCCTAAGTCCGATTGAAGTACCGGTGGCGTGGACGGGGATTTAGTCCCGACGACCGCAGGTAAGCGGCCAGAATCAGTAAGATCCTTCGCGGCCTCACGGAGGCCACTCAGGATGACATTCCGTTAGGTAGGTGCCACGCTCAATTACCGCTTCAGCAAATCCACCGGCTCTCGCACATCGGTCACGCGGAAATACTTTGCCAGCACCGGATGCCTTTTTGCCACAGCCTCATACATCGCGTACGAGACATTGCGATACGACGCGTGTCCGGCAGGCGTCGTCCTCAGTTCCGAGATGTACACCACCTCGGCGAAATCCATCTTGAACAAAGTTCGCTTGCGGAAGGCCAGTGGAATCGCGTACTGCGCATTTTCTTTCGCCTCTGACCCCGGCCGCTGGGCCAACTGCTCAACCGCCTCCGCAGCCCCCTGCATGACAGCATCGTAGGTTTCCCGCGCGCCAGCGGCTTCCAGTTCTTCAGGCGTATCGTAGCCGTGCTTGGTGGTGAATTCCTGCCCGATCTGCACGCAACGCCGATGGCGGTGCATGTCGCGGAAGCCGCCCACGTCCATCAGAATGTCGAAGCGGAACTGCTGCCCGGCGCAGAATGCTCGCGGCAGCTCATCATGTTTCCCCCGATGCCGCAGTCCAAGGTCAACAATCTCGCGGCGAATGTGTTGGCCCGCCGCTTCGACCGCCTGCCGGATCTGCCGATAAGGATAGTAGCTATGCTCATAAACCAGCGTCGTGGCCAGCTCAACTTCCAGCGGTTCTTCCTCCAGCAGGTCAACCACCGGAGCCGAAGCGACCGGCAGATTGCCCATCAATTCCGCCGCGATCTGCCTCAACTCCCGCCGGGTTTCGATTTCATAACGATTCGGGTCGGCGTACTTCACCAACGTTGGCGCGACTCGGACCTCCCGTAGCAACTCCTGTTCCGCCCGCGCGCCCAGTTCAGGTGAAACGGCACTGATCTGATTCACCAGTTCCCGCAACGCTTCGGCATTCACGTTGTACGCCGGTGACGTGGCTGCCTGCTTCAGCAATTTGCCCAGATGCCGAACCTCTTTATGCGTATGGGACAGCAGATGCGAAACCTGCGACTCGAGCGTACGCGCGTTAACGATTTCTCCCAGCGAAGTGTTCGTCGCCAGCGGCAACAGGTAGCGAGAAATGTCGAACGCCCGGGCCTTCAGCGTTCGTTCGTACGCTTCCTGCTTCATGTCGTCGGGCTTGGGAACGATGCTTGCCAGGTACAACGCCATTCTCTGCGAAAGCGATTCGTATTCGGCAAACAGGTCGGCGATGGTCTTGCGGTACAGCCCGGCCGCCTCATCGTCGTCGCCGAAGTCAGGTGTGCAGTAGCCGCTTCTCTTAAAGTCCTGATAGCGAGTGGAGCGTTCCTGGCCGTCCCAGCGCTGTTCGTCGGCAACGGCGATGGCTGCCAGAATTGACAGCCGTTCGACAGCTAATGCGATGTGCGCCAGGTCCGCGATTGAGCGGTGCCCGTACTGAAAATAAAATGTGTTGAGAAATTTTTCGGCCTTCTGCTGGCTGATTTCCTTCAGCGACTCTTTCATCGACAACGCCGAGCGCGAGTACTTGGCCATGGCGTAGGCCTGGATTTCAGGCTCCGCGCCGTATACCACATAGACTTCAACCGACGGTTCACCCGCCGGCGACTGGTTGCCGTCGGTGGGGCGAGTTTCCTGGGTGATCTCCGACATTGCCGACCTCAGATTTGTGCGAGACCTGAAATCTTAACAGGTTCTATACCAGCTATAATGCCGCTTCACTTCCCAAGGAGACCGTCATGACTCTCTCAGGCCGGGTTGCGCTGGTTACGGGCGCGTCGCAGGGCATTGGCCGCGCCTGCGCGCTGAAGCTGGCAGCGGCGGGCGCTAGCGTGGCGCTGGCCGCCCGCAATCAGGAGAAGCTGAACGAACTGGTGCAGGAGATCAGCGGCAAGGGCGGCCAGGCTGCCGCCTTTCCCATGGACGTGGCCGACGAAGAACAAATCAAAGTCGCGTTCAAAGCCGCGCTCGCGCAATTCGGCAAAATCGATATCCTGGTCAACAACGCCGGCATCACTCGCGATCAACTCGTCATGCGCATGAAGCGCGCCGACTGGGATTCCGTTCTCAACACGAATTTGACTTCTGCCTATCTGTGCATCCAACAGGTGATTGGCTCGATGCTCAAGCAACGCTGGGGACGAATCATCAACATAACGTCTGTGTTTGGTCAGATGGGGCAGGCTGGCCAGGCGAACTACGCGTCGTCGAAGGCCGGGCTGATTGGACTGACCATGGCGATCGCGCGCGAGGTGGGATCGCGCAACATAACTTGTAACGCTGTGGCTCCGGGCTTCATCGAAACCGCTATGACGGCGGTGCTGGGCGAAGAGTTCAAGCAGAACGCTATGAAGATGATTCCGCTCGGCCGCATTGGGACAGGGGACGATGTGGCGAATTCAGTGGCGTTTCTCGCGTCGGAAGAAGCGTCTTATATCACCGGCCACGTGCTGAATGTGAACGGCGGCATGTTGATGGGGTAAAAACCTTGAACACAGAGGGCACAGAGAACACAGAGAAACTCATGGCAGAACAATCAGAATCCTCGGTGTTCCCGGTGTCCTCTGTGCTGAAAGGTCTTTCTATCATTCAGGCGGAGTCGCCGGAGCAAATCGCGCAGGCGCGAGAGCTTTTTCTCGAGTACGCCGAGTCGCTCGGGTTCAGCCTGTGTTTCCAGAATTTCGACAAAGAGCTTGCAGAACTGCCGGGAGATTATGCTCCTCCCGACGGGCGTTTGCTCCTGGCTGACTTCGACGGACAGGTGGCGGGATGCGTGGCCCTGCATAAACTCGAGCCGGAGACCTGCGAGATGAAGCGGCTCTATCTGCGTCCGAAGTTTCGCGGAAAAGGTCTGGGCCGCGTGCTCGCCGAAACCGTCATCGCCGAGGCGCGAAAGATAGGATATAAACGGATGCGGCTGGATACCGTCGAGCCGGTGATGAAGGATGCAGTTGCCATGTACCGAAGGCTGGGCTTCGGAGAAATCGCGCCGTATCGTCCGAATCCCATGCCGGGTACGCTGTACATGGAGTTGAAGTTGTAGCGTTCGTCTTTCCAAGGGGAAGCTATGAAATCATTACTCGCGCTTTTGGTTGTCACTTTTGCTCTCTCTGCTTTCGCTGCCACTCCAAAGAACGTCTCTTACAAGAGCGGCGACGAGACCGTGCAAGGGATCCTCTATGCGCCGGAGGGCAAGGGGCCGTTCCCCGGCATCGTCGTCATTCACGAATGGTGGGGGTTGAACGACTGGGTCAAAGAGCAGGCCGCGAAACTCTCGGACCAGGGTTACGTCACACTGGCGGTCGATCTTTATCGCGGCAAAGTTGCCAAAACTCCAGACGAGGCCCACGAGATCATGCGCGGTGTCCCGGAAGATCGAGCCAAGCGGGACCTGCACGCAGCGGTTGAATTTCTGGAATCACAACCGAACGTGAAGAAAGATCACATCGGATCGATCGGCTGGTGCATGGGCGGAGGCTACTCCCTCGACGTGGCGCTCCAGGAGCCGACCCTCGCGGCCGATGTCATCAACTACGGCCACCTTGCCACTGACCCGGAGTCAACCAAGAAGATCAATGCTTCGATTCTCGGCCTCTTTGGTGGACAAGACCGCGGGATTCCCGCCGAGGATGTGAAAAAGTTCGAACAGTTGCTCAAGCAGCAGGGCAAGAAAGTGGAAATCGTCATTTATCCTGACGCCGGCCATGCCTTCGAAAATCCCAACAACACAACCGGTTACCGGGCAGACGACGCGGCCGATGCCTGGAAGCGGACAGTTAGCTTCTTTGCCGCCACGCTCAAATGATTGGTTTTTTCAAGGCCCCGCTTCTGGAGCGGGCACATGGCATTGACTGACTTTCGGTTAGAAGATTTTTTCACCGAACCTTGTGCACTCGTGAAATTCCACTTGCCAGACGGTACTACTCTGGTTACTATTCAGCAATCCTTGGAGAGCCGAATTGGTCCCTTCTATGAACATCGGCGAGACGATCAGAAATTACCGGCTGCAAAAGGGTATGTCCCAGGGCGACATTGAAAAGCGCACCGGCTTGCTGCGTTGTTACCTGTCTCGGGTCGAGAATGGCCACACCGTTCCCTCCCTGGACACGCTTTCCAAGATTGCCGGGGCCATGGAGCTTCCCTTGTCGCAGTTCTTCGCCGAATCGGGGCACAGCAACGGCGCTCGCGGGCTGCCGCAGCTCTCCGATGATGAAGTCCGCTTCCTGAGCCAGATTCGCCGCTATGCCGTCAGCCTCAACGACAGCGACCGCAAGCTGGTGTTGGCCATGGTCAAGAAGATGGCCGCCAACGCCGCAAAATAAGCATTCAGCACTTAGCCTTCAGCTGCTACCGGCGGCCAAATCCCTCAATTCGTACAAAACGCTCGTTCAGAATGACAACAAACTGGCGGTCACCCTGGTGCCGAAATGGCTGAAAGCTGATGGCTGATTGCTGACAGCTGCTTTTCCAGTGACTTTCGTTCCATCCCTATGGTGACCTACGTCCGTCTAAAGTCTCCCCCTAGACTTTAGTTCGGAGAACCCTGCGGTGACTATCGACGAAGAATTGAATCTTCTCGAGCAGCAATTGCGCCGGCTCAAGATCGAGTACGAGATCTATTTCAGCAATCCTACCAAGAAGCCTCCGACTGACATTGAGTGGAAAGTGCTGACTCTGCTGCGCAAGTTCAGCGACGGCGGCAAGCTCAACTTTTCCCAGCGCTTCCGCTACAACGAAATGGCGCAGCGCTACGCCATCTACAGTGACCTCTGGCGGAAAAAGGGCCGCATCCGCGAGGAAGGTTACCGGCGTCCGCAGGACGCGTTGCTGTCGGTACAGGGAGTTCGTCCCGCCGAGGAGCATGAGCCGCAACATCGTCCGGCTTATGGAGTTTCCGCCGCAGTCGCGGCCGCTGCCGCTAAGGCCAATGGGCCGATGGCCGTGCAGTGCTCCGACCCGCGCGCGGAACACGAACAGGTTGAAAAGCTTTACCACGCGCTCACCGAAGCCAAGAAAAAAGCCGGTGAATCTGTGACCGGCAATCTGGCCAGCTTCACTTCCTTCGTGGAAAAGAAAACCGAACAGATTCGCAAGCAGCACGGCTGCCAAACCGTCGAATACACCGTCGAGATGCAGGACGGCCAGGTCCGGCTGAAAGCGAAGGCCAAGGCCTAGTCGCATCTTCGATCACCGAACCCGTCTTTTTTCATCCCACCACTTCGTCATCCCACTTCACTTTGTCATCCCGAGCGAAGCACGATGTTTCGCTTGCGAAACATCGCGTGAAGTCGAGGGACCTGCTGTTTAAGCGAGCACCGCACCACTCCATACCGCTTCACTGATAAAATCTCTGCTTGCCCTCCGACATGTCCAAGATCCAACGCGCCATTCTCAGTGTCACTGACAAAACCGGCCTGGTTGACTTCGCGCGAAAACTCTCCGGGCTGGGTGTGGAGCTGATCTCGACTGGCGGCACGGCCAAGCTGTTGCGCGACTCCGGGATCGCGGTGAAGGACATCTCCGAACTCACCGGCTTCCCCGAGATGCTCGACGGGCGCGTGAAAACCCTGCATCCCAAAGTTCACGGAGGAATTCTGCACCGGCGGGAAAACTCCGCCCATCGCGCCGCCGTGGCCCAGCACGGCATTCAGCCGATCGACATGGTAGTGGTGAATCTCTACGCCTTCGAAAAGACGGCAGCCAAGCCCGGTGTGCAGATTGAAGAGCTGATCGAGAACATCGACATCGGCGGGCCTTCAATGATTCGTTCTGCAGCCAAGAATTTCCAGGATGTGGCCGTGGTCACTTCACCCGCCGACTATGACGTGATCGCGCAAGAGATGGCACAATCTGGCGGAGCATTGTCGGTCGCGACGAAGTGGCGGCTGGCGCAGAAGGCCTTTGCCACGACAGCTGCTTATGACTCCGCAATCGCATCGACGCTGGAGCGTGTGGGACACGACGGACAGTTTGAGTCGCCCGCAGAAGCTGGCTTCCCGCAGACACTGCGTCTTTTCTTCAAGAAAATTCTCGACCTGCGCTACGGTGAAAACCCGCACCAGAAAGCCGCCATGTATTCTGACGGCTCGGGGCGAGGCCTAGCCAACGGCCGGCAGATCCAGGGCAAAGAGCTGTCTTACAACAACATTGTCGATTTGCAGGCGGCGTGGGATCTGGCGCAGGAATTCGAAGAGCCGGTGTGCGCGATCATCAAACATACGAATCCTAGCGGCGCCGCGACCGGCAAGACCCTGGCCGAGGCCTACAAGAAGGCGTTGGCATGCGACCCAGTATCGGCGTTCGGCGGCGTGATCGGCGTGAACCGTCCGCTCGATGGCGAGGCAGCGGAAGAAATGGACAAGCTGTTTCTGGAAGTGATTGCCGCGCCGGCATTCGATGAAGCCGCCAAGAGCAAATTTGCCGCCAAGAAGAACCTGCGTCTGGTTGAGATCACGAACGCACCGCAGAAGTGGACACTGAAAAACGTCTCTGGCGGAATTCTGTTGCAGGAGGCTGATGTCCGACCGTTGCAAGAGGGCGATTTGAAAGTCGTCACTCACCGCCAGCCAACGCCGGAAGAAAAAAGAGCACTGCTGTTTGCCTGGAAGGTCTGCAAGCACGTCAAGTCAAACGCAATCGTCTATGCGAGGGATGGGCAAACGGTGGGCGTGGGTGCCGGCCAGATGAGCCGCGTGGATTCCTGCAAGGTGGGAGCGATGAAAGCCGTGCTGCCGCTGAAGGGAACGGTCGCCGCGTCCGACGCGTTCTTTCCGTTTCCCGACGGAGTGGAGGAGATTGGGAAGGTTGGGGCCACCGCCATCATTCAGCCGGGCGGCTCAGTTCGCGATCAGGATGTCATCGATGCCGCCGACCGTCTGGGCCTGGCGATGATCTTTACCGGCGTGCGTCATTTCCGGCACTGAATTCTTAAGTACTGTCATGCTGAGCGGAGTTCACTCGGTCGCTTGCGACCGAGCGAACGAAGTCGAAGCACCCCTGCCGGTTCACCTGAATCGGCGGTTCATACCAGCTTCGGCTAAGGTCCTTCCACTGCGGATTCATCGATTGAATCAATGCAATCTTTTTTGCCCGGCGCCAGCCTTTTAACTGCTTTTCTCGGTCCAACGCATTCCACACATCGTCGAATGACTCCCAATAGAGCAACCGGCTGACAATGTATACGAAGTAGGTCTTTCTTTCGCGCATGGGGTTTGCCGCCGATAGGGGTTCTTCGACTGCATCCGTCCTGCGCCGAGCGCAGGACAGATTTCGCTCAGAATGACATTGGGGGAGAGTTGCAGGTGTGAGGCTTGTCACCGCGGAGATGCTTTCGTCCGGATCTGGAACCACGCTCACAAAAACTAAGGGGCGGCCCGCTGGCCGCCCTCTAGAAACCAGAAACTGGAAACTGTTCTTACGCCCTTGCCGGACTCTCGCCGCCCTTGCCGATCCCCGGACGTCCCGGCTCCGGCTTCAACACCTGCTGCACACCTTCGTCCGGCTTTGACGGTGGAATGATCTTGGGCAGTTCCCTGCCTTCGATCAGGCTCTTGATCTCATTGGCATCGAGCACTTCCCGCTCCAACAAGGCCATGGCAATGCGGACCAAGGTATCGTGGTTTCCGCCGAGAATACTCTTCGCCGTGTTGTAACCCTGGTTGATGATGCGCCGAACTTCTTCATCGATCTTGATCGCGGTAGCTTCGCTGTAATCGCGATGCTGCGCAATTTCCCGGCCCAGGAAGATCTGCTCTTCTTTTTTGCCGAAGGTCAGCGGGCCGAGGTCGCTCATGCCGAATTCGCAGACCATCTTGCGCGCCAGTTCAGTGGCCCGTTCGATATCGTTGCCGGCGCCGGTGCTCATCTGGTCCAGGAACATCTCTTCGGCGATGCGCCCGCCCATCATGATGGCGATTTCCGTCTCCAAATAATCCTTGGTGTAGTTGTGCTTGTCGTCGATGGGCAACTGCATGGTCACGCCCAGCGCCATGCCGCGCGGGATGATGGTGACTTTGTGCAGCGGATCGGACTTCGGCAGCTTGGCCGCGACCAGAGCATGTCCCGCCTCGTGATAAGCGGTGACTTTCTTTTCTTCTTCCGAGAGCAGCAGAGACTTGCGCTCCACTCCCATCAGGACTTTGTCTTTGGCGATCTCGAAGTCGTACATCAGCACGGCTTTGCGATTCTGCCGAGCCGCGCCCAGCGCCGCTTCGTTGACCATGTTGGCCAGATCGGCCCCGGAGAAGCCGGGCGTGCCGCGTGCCAGAACCGAAAGATCTACGTCATCCGCCAGAGGAATCTTGCGGGTGTGCACTCGGAGAATTTCTTCCCGTCCGCGGACGTCCGGTCGATTGACCACCACGCGCCGGTCGAAACGTCCCGGCCGCAGCAATGCGGGATCGAGCACGTCCGGCCGGTTGGTGGCTGCCATCAGAATGACACCTTCGTTCGATTCGAAGCCGTCCATCTCGACCAGCAGCTGATTCAAGGTCTGTTCGCGCTCGTCGTGCCCGCCGCCCAAGCCGGCGCCGCGATGGCGTCCCACCGCGTCAATTTCGTCGATGAAGATGATGCAGGGAGCGTTTTTCTTGCCCTGTTCAAACAGGTCGCGCACCCGGCTCGCGCCTACGCCGACGAACATTTCGACGAAATCCGAACCGGAGATGGAAAAGAAGGGAACATTGGCTTCGCCGGCAACTGCCCTCGCCAGCAGAGTTTTGCCGGTTCCGGGAGGTCCGACGAGCAGTACGCCTTTGGGAATGCGTCCACCTAACTTTTGGAATTTTTGCGCTTCACGCAGGAACTCGATAATCTCCCGCAGTTCTTCCTTGGCCTCATCTACGCCGGCCACGTCCTTGAAAGTGACCTTTTTCTGCTGCATCGAAAGCAGCCGAGCGCGGCTCTTGCCAAACGAAAGCGCTTTGTTCCCGCCGGTCTGCATCTGCCGGATCATGAAGAACCACAGGGCGGCCAGCAGGATGAGCGGTGCGAGATTCAACAGCCAGCTCGGCCAGCTTCCGTTGCTGGCGTCGCGGATGGTGATGTTGACGCCCTTTTCCCGCAGCGTCTTGATCATGTCCGGATAATTCGCCGGGACCGTAGTATGGAACGGGGAGCCGTCATTCTGGAACTTGCCGTGAACTTCCATGCCGACGATGGTGACCTCTTTAACGTTACCCTGGTCCACATCGTTCATGAACTGCGAGAAGTTGACTTCCTTGTCTTTTTGCCCGGCCCCGCCGGCTTTGACGACCTGCCATAGCAGGAACGCCGAAAGCACGATCACCAGCCAGAAAACTACCGTCTTAACCGTTGAATTCACCTAGCTACTCCTGAGAAAGTAAAAGGCCCGAAACACCAACCCAGCTGATTAGATGCCAGCCGCGGGTTTTGGATAAGAAATTACCCATCGCGCCATTTTACCGCGTTCGGTGGAAAAAAGGATGCCGTTCTCGCCATGACTTAAGTCACGACCACACTCTAACTTGCGGCGGCAATGTAGGAAAGGTTGCGCTGCGTCTGCTCGGGCCCGCCCAGTCCGTAGCCCATTAGAAACGCCTCATCGACCAGGAAGCCGAAGTAATCCGGCTGAAGCTGGACCCGCCGGGCCGCCTGGCGGTCGAGCAGGGTAGCTACTTTCACCGAGGCCGCGCCTCGTCCCCGCAGATCGCCGACCAGAAATTCAGTGGTCACGCCGGAATGGATCAAGCCTTCGACGAGGAGCACGTGGTGCCCACGGATGTCGCCGTCATGGCTGAAGAAGATTTCCTGAAAGCCCTCCGGCTTGCCCTCTTTTCCCCGGGTGTACTTGGGCTTGATGAACTGGCAGATGACCGGTACCTCCAGGGCACGCGCCAGATCGGCCATAAAGATGAAGCCATTCTCCAGCAGCGCCAGGGCATGGATCGTCTTTCCGCGATAGTCGTCGGAAATCTGCCGTGCCATTTCCCGCACCCGCTTCTGGATTTGTTCGGCGGGGATGACCACGCGTAGCTGCTCGGATTTAGCGGGCGCTGTCATGATTTGTGTTTGAGTTCCTGGATTAGCAGGATTTGCCTGCCCTCGTCCTTCGGCCGCAGGTGTCCAGGCGAGCAAAAACCTCTCACCCAGACGATACCATGTTCGCTCACCACTACCGGCCACAACTTCCGTTCCGCGCCGGTCAAATGACGTTCCTGCAGCAATTCCTTGATCTTCTTCGGAGCCTTAGTATGGGCTGGCCAGAAGCGGTCGCCCGGACGCCAGTTGCGCACCCGCAACTCTCCGTTCAACACAGCTCGATCCAGGAAATCTTCGGGATTATATCCCTCGGCGTTTGCAGAAACCAGCCGCGCTTCAAAACACGATCCGGTTTCCGGTACCTCAACCCTACCCGGCACCGGCAAACAATACTCGTAGTCTGGTGGCGTGGCTGTCTTCTGGCGCTCAAACCATAGCTCGGCCTTGTTTCGTGAAGCTGCCCACCCGTCGGGCAACACGACCGACTTGGCCGCAAGAATCTCTTCCACTTGCCCGAACTCGAGGCGCAGGCCCAACGATTCTGTCGCCGCCCGCACCACTCGCCGCTGCAACGCCAGCGGCAACTCCGCCAGCGCTTTGAGCTTCAGCGACGCCTGGCGCGGTTGGCTTCCGCGAATTAAAGGCAGCATTCGCTGAACTTCTTTTTCCCAGTACTCTTCTTCCGCTCGGGCAATTTCTGCCGTTTCTGCGAGGGTCAGGCGGACGGCAGGATTCAAATGGCGCGCCAGACGTGGCAGGATTCCGTGCCGGATGCGATTGCGAGCATGGCGCAGGTCGCGATTGCTGCTGTCTTCCCGCCACAGCTGGCAGAGTGCGGTGAGGTACGTTTCGAGATCCGCTCGGATAGTTCCCAAGAGCGGACGAATGATCGTCGGCTGACTCTCGGCTTTGGACTCCTGGCTATTCTTCGCCAACTTCGGATAGATTCCGGCCAGCCCACGGCTCCCCGCACCGCGCACAATCCGCAGCAGGACAGTCTCGGCCTGATCGTCCAACGTATGGGCGGTCGCAATCCGGCTCATGCGGCCTGACAGCAGCAAGCGGCGAAAGTATTGGTAGCGCAGTTCGCGCGCTGCGGTTTCCAGGCTCTTACGTTTTGCGGCGGCGTAGCCGGAAACGTCGCCGAATTCGCAGAACAATTCCAGTTTATGCAGCCGGGCGAGTGCGGCCACGAAGCGTTCATCTTCGTCGGACTCTGCTCCGCGCAACTTGTGATTGAAGTGAACAACGGATAGAACGATTCCGAGCTCGCCGCGCAACTCAAGCAAAAGGCGAAGTAGAGCCACTGAATCCGCGCCACCTGAAACCGCGACGCCCACACGATCGCCCGGGTTCAGAAGCGCGTGCTTCGCGATGTATGCGAGCACAGTCTGCGGAAGCGTCTGCACAGAAACATGGTACATCCGGAGATTTGCTGGCGGGTTTCTTTGTGAACTTTGCGGCTGTCTTTGCGGCCTTTGCGGTAAAAGCGTTTAACCGCCAAGAACGCAAAGGACGCGAACAGTTCGTCGACGGGCGGAGTCGCCCGTCCTCCATCGTCTTCCTACTTCTCCAGCATCTTGTTTACGTCTCCATGCGCGGGCGCGCCCTCCAGCGCTGCGTAGGTTCCAGAAGTCTTCAGTTCATCGGCCATTCGCTGCAGCAAGCCCAGTGTAGCCCGCATCGGTGCTGATCCCAGGCTGACCCGCGCCACACCCAATTTTTCGAGCTCGTGAATCGAAGGAGATCCCGGTCCAGCCAGAATGTTAATCGGACACTGCGCGTCCTTCACCAGCTGCGCAATCGTGTCTGCGTCCTTCAGGCCGGGGACAAACACGCAGTCGGCACCGGCGTCGCGGTAGGCCAGTACCCGCTTAATCGTCTCGGAATACCTCAGTTCCGCAGCTCCCACCTCAGCCAGATAGACGTCCGTGCGCGCGTTCAGCACCAACAGGACGGTGGATTTTAGCGCTGCTTCGCGCACGGCATGGATCTTTTCCAATTGCAGTGTCAGGCTAGCCAACGGATGCTGCGGATCGTCGGTGCCATCTTCCAGGTTAATCCCGACAGCGCCGGCTTCGATCACGCCCTGCGTCGTTTCCGCCGCGTCTTCCGGACGGTCTCCGTAACCGGCTTCCACATCCGCGCTGACCGGGACTTTCACTTCGCGGGCAATGCGCCCCACACGCGCCAGCATTTCGACTCGCGAAATCTTTTGCCCATCGGGATAGCCGAGCGAAAACGCGATTCCGGCGCTGGTGGTGGCGATAGCGCCGAAGCCGGCCTCTTCGACGATGCGGGCGCTGGCCACGTCCCACACGTTGGGCAGCACAAGAATCTTGCCGCTGTGGTGCATCTCGCGAAACGCATTGGCTTTTTGTCTGCGCAGTTCTGACATGAGTGCCCCCGTCTATTCGCTGATCGCTTTCTTCTGCTTCATCTTCTCCAGAAATTTCCCGATGCTCACCACAGCCCGGCCGACGGTTCCGCTGCCGATCTCCTGGACATCGTCCCAGGCGGTGACGTGCAGAGTGTAAAAGCGTCCATCAAACGACTCCAGAACGGCCTCGGCCCGAATCTTCGCTCCCAGTCCGCTGGCGGCGCGGTGCTCCACGTGGATGGCTGTGCCCACTGTGATCTCATCACCCTCGCAATACGGATGCAGCGCAAAGAAAGCAGCCGTCTCCATCAGGCGAATCATGTCAGGAGTCGAATAAACCGGCGGCAGCTCCGGATGATGTGCGGTCAGCGTGTGCTTGAACTCAACCGTTTCTTCGGCAGTGCCGCGCGCGCCGAGAGGAATGGGTTTTGCCATAGGGTCTCATCATTCTATCGAATGGTTGAGTCTCTTTGAGGTTTGTCATCCTGATGCTGAGGTGCGAAGGCAAGACGCGGCGAGCGCTACGAAACTTTCCCCAGGCCCACATTGAAATGGTCGCGGAGAAACCTGGTGGCTTCATCCCGCTCGGGAGAAGGCCCGTCGGGCGTGGCGTTCAGATAAATGACGTACGATTCGGCGGCGCCCTCCAGATCATTCTCCTGGACGCGTTTGCGGGCCTGGTCCAGGATCTTGGCTGGAAGCCGCAAGACCTTTTCGTGAATTGACTTGATCAACACGTCCCTGGCCTGGAGCTCGAGATCGGTCAGGAAGGCGCCTTCATCGGGCGGCGCATTTTGCGCCTTCACGCCCTCCGTGTCTTCCGGCTTCACGTTTTCCAGAACGTAATAAACTTTGTGGCTCTCCTGCTTGAGCGGAGTGGTTGGTTCGATGAGCGCTCCGTTCAGGTCAACGATGCGGAATGCCAGGTCGATCACTCCGTTCAACTCGATTGTGGTTTTTGTGTAATTGTACGGTTCGATCAGTTCCTGGGCGAGGGATTGGTCGGTAGCATCGAGTTTGGATCGAAGGTCGCTCGCCTTGTTCTGCGCTGCGGCGAGCGCATCCTTGGCGGTTGCCATTTCCTTCTTCTTTTTCTGGGCGGTAGCCTGTTCAAGAGCGTGCTGGGCGCTGGTGACGTCCTGCTGGGCGGCCTCGTACTCGCGATTGGTCTTCAACCAAGCTTCGTTTTTCACCTCGTGAAAGCCGGCACGGTACTTCGACTGCAACGTTTCCAGCGTCGGGTTTTTTACAATGCGGTGCTCGTTGATTTCGCCCACCAGCAGAAAAATGGGCTCGGTCGCGGGTGCGGCCCCGGCTGCCTGCCTGACGACTTTCACATGCATCCTCGAACCTTCCAGATCAGAGGCGATGGCGTCGGTCAACTGGTCGGCGAACCCAACACTTTCCCGCCGCGAAGTTTGGTCGCGAATCACCACGCCGATCGACAGTTTGGCGCGCAACTGATAGGCAGACTCATACTGAGTCATCGCGTCCCGGACCGTGTCCAGGTTCTGTTTGTAACGCTGGGCTTCGTTCAGATAACACCAGCCCAGGCCAACGCCGGACGCCATGGGTTTATCGAGATACTTCTTTGCCTGGGCCACGTAGTACGCGCTGATCTTGTCGGAAAGCAGATCGCGCTTGAGGCGCACGGCGGGATCTTCGGTCAATGAACTGGCTCGTGTCAGCAACTCGTAGGCTTCTCGGGCAGCGTCTTCGTCCGCCCGTCCGCGGATAGGGATGTGTACCTCCAGCAGGGTCTGGGCACGCTGGATGGCCGCCGGAACATAGCTGCCCTTCACCGCCTCCATCTGCTCTGCGACCAAGGCGCGCTGGGCGTCAGGCAGGTTGGCCAGCACTTCGTAGGCCTCGACGTATTGCTTTTGCTCGGCGTAGGTTTTGCTTTCCTCAATGGCGTGGTTGGCGGCGTCCCGATTGCGAGTGTTGGTAAGTTGAATCTCCGCGTCTTTCAGCGCGGCGCGGGCTTCCTGGCTATCTTCACGAGCTTCGACCGCCTTCTTGAACTCCGTTACTGCGTTGTCCCAGTGTTGCTGGGCGCCGAGTTCCTTGCCGTGGCTGAAATGGAAATCGTAGACAGCCGCGACCACGGCATTGATGCGCGGTACCTCCGGGGCAAAAGGCCGATACGCGCCCAATCCAAGAAGAGCGTCATCGAAGCGCTTGGCCGCGAGAAGCGCTTCCGACTTCTGCACGGTGGCGTCCAGCGCGTCTTGTTCCTTGACCAGATCGATCTGCTGTTCGAGGCCGGGATTGTATTTGGGATCGACATCGAGAATCTGATCGTCCAGATGTTTGGCCGCCGTCAGATGCGCGTACCCAGGAGTCTGCGCCAGCAAGGCTTTGCGATAGGCCAGCAAGTCATTGCGGACGGACGCGGTGAATGTATCCAACTCGACGCGAATCTGCTCCATCAATTTGAGCGCAGGCGCGTAGTCCTTAATGGTAAGGGTCGCCTGTTCCGCCAGTTGTCGCGCCTGTTTGAGATTTGCGTCGGGACCGTTCGCTTTCTGGTGCTGAGCGAACGCAGCTTCGGCGGCCGCTTCGTACAGGCCGGCCAGGCTTTTCTTTGCATCCGCGATGTGGGAAGAAGAAGCGTAGCGGCTCAAGAACTGCTGCCACACTGGAATCGAATTTGCCATTTGGCAACGTAGAAATTCAGCCAGTTCGGTGTCCGGGGCAGCAACAAAAACCAGACGCACGCCATGCTTTAGCGACGGGACTTCCATCGCGCCATTGTCGGAAGCGGAAAGCACAGTTCCTTGCAGGACCGCCTGCTCCGCCAGTTCCGATGGGGTAAATTCATTCTTGCCTTCAAAATGCAGATTGCTGGGAACCACGCAGATCTGCTGCTGATCTCTGGTCAATAGCAAGACGCCGTCCGCGTTGCGTTCGAGCGAGGCAGCGCCTTTCAGCGGGACTTTGGCAAGTTTTCCGTAGCTGGATTTGTCAAGCTTGGATCCGAGCTCACACGTCCGAAGCTCGGCTTTGCCGTTGAGCATTACATCGCTCATTTGCACGTAGGCAGCGCTGCCGGTCGCTTGATAAAGCACGATGGCGTTGAGAGGAATGTCCTTGGCGGGAAGCGACAGGCACAGGAGCGCGATTAGTCCAGCGCTGGCGAGAATCCGCCTGAAGACGGCTAGTTTTGAAGTGGCCAGAGGCATCCGTGGGTTCCCCGAAGTGACAACGGGCCCGGTTGGCTAGCATACCGGAGGCTGGTCTGAAGTCAAGGCCAAGCGCTAAATCCAGTTGCAGGAAATAGCCTTATGCGCTAGATTGTTAGACCGCCGATCGGCCGCTTCGTCTTCTGTCCCCTAGGTAGGCCGGATCGTGATCTCGCAAAGAGGAAAAGGACCAGATGGGGGCCCCGCAGCAATCCAGGCCGAGGCCTGCCGGGCTTGTGGGCGAAACCGTCTCACACTACCAAATTCTTGAGAAGGTAGGTGGGGGTGGGATGGGTGTTGTCTATAAAGCCCAGGACACTCTTCTCGGCCGCTTTGTCGCGCTGAAGTTCCTGCCTGAAGACGCAGCCCCGAACGACACATCACTCGAACGCTTCCACCGCGAAGCCAAGGCCGCATCCGCTCTGAATCATCCCAAAATCTGCACTATCTACGAAATCGGTAGCCACCAGGGCATGCCGTTCATCGCCATGGAGTATCTGGAGGGGACGACCCTGAAGCACTACATTACGGGCCGCCCGGCGGATACCGAAACAGTGGTGGACTTCGCGATTCAGATCGCAGATGCGCTGGATGAGGCGCATGCGCTGGGCATCGTCCACCGCGACATCAAGCCCGCAAATATCTTTGTGACCAAGAACGGGCAAATCAAGGTCCTGGATTTCGGCGTGGCCAAGGTCGACCCCTCCAAGTTGCCGTCGATGCCGGTCACTACCGGCGAGTCGACGGCCCTGACCCATCCCGGAGGCGCAATTGGCACGGTTGCGTACATGTCGCCGGAGCAGGCCCTGGGCAAAGACACCGACACTCGAACGGATTTGTTTTCCTTTGGCGTGGTGCTCTATGAAATGGCCACGGGCCTGCTTCCATTCCGCGGCTCCAGTTCCGGGGCGCTGTTTGACGCCATCCTTCACCAGGCGCCCACCGCGCCGGTGCGACTAAACCCGGACATGCCTCCGGAGCTTGAGCGCATCATCAATAAGGCGTTGGAAAAAGGCCGTAACATGCGCTACCAAAGCGCGGCCGAGATGCGCACCGATTTGCTGCGCTTGAAGCGCGATACCACGGAGATTACCGGACGAACGGCGGCCGCACATGCAGCGGTGGGCATGATGCCGCGGCTGACCGCGGCACTTACGCAGCGTCCCTGGATCGCGGTGGCTGCGTTGGTGGTCCTGATCGCTCTGATCTTTGGAGCTCGCAGCTATTTCTCGCGGCCAAAGCTGCAGGGAGGTGGCCAAGCTGTCACGCCGCAACCGATTGCGCAACCATCAGCAGGGCAGCCATCAGCTTCGCCGCCGGCGCCCGGCGTAACGCCGAGCGGAGCGGCCGTGCAACCTGCTGCGGCTCCCGTTGTCCCCGAGACCGGCAAAGGCACCGCGGATAATGCCAGGAAGAAGAACAAACGCGCTGCTCACGAAGGTGGTGTCAGCGAAGCAGGACTTGTTTCCAAAGAAGAATCAGTAGGCGGCTGCACCAGTTCGGAAGGATTCAGCTGCGGTGATATTCCCGATCTTCTGTCCAAGGCGGATGCAGCTGCAGGGCGTGGTGACTATAGCGAGGCTCGCTATGACTACGGCATCGTCCTGCGCATGGATCCAAAGAATGCGGCCGCTCACGCCGGACTTCACAAGGTGGAGCAGGCGGAAAAGATGCACCAGTAATGCACGCGCCTACGCGGCGGCGTTCGCCATCCTCCGTGCTTCAATTCCATCCAGCGCATGCCACAGCGCCTTGGCAGCGTTCTCTCCTGCAGCCAGCGCTTTCTCCGCCACCTGCGGATGCGACCCCAGACGTTTGGCCAACTGCTGCTGCCAGACATTCGAGTGATGAACATCAGCCGTGGTGTGCAAGGTGAAATACCCGCATGTGCGCGCGTCGGCGCCGTACATTTCCTTCAGACCGCGGGCTTTTTCTTTGGCTACGCGCGGCACTTGCGATTCATACGCGTAAAACGCCGCCAGCGCCTCTTCGGGGGTGCCTTCACTGGCTACGCGATGGAAAAAGGCAGTCAGAGCTTTGACCTCCGGCACCGGAATGTGACCGCTCAGATTGCGCTTTCCGCCCATGCCTTCGGCAAAATCGAGCCATAGTTCACCGTGGGCCGGCGCAGGCTCTCCGAATACATCTTCGACGCCGGTTTCGTCCGCCAGATTGGCCAGCACCGCCCGGCGAAGCTCGCCTTCATCCAGGCGAATGCCCAACTCCGCGAGATACGTCGGAAACGCTTCGACGTGATGGTAGTAGTCCTGCGCATACTCGCGCAGATCGTCGCGCGTGAGTTTGCCTTCGCTCCACGCCTGATAAAACGGATGGCACAGCAGATCGTATTTCGCAATGCGCGCATCCAGTTGCTGAAAGAATTCCCTGCTATTCATGATTGCTCCTCCACGAACTCACCAATATACGGGTGCGAGGTGAGTCTGGCAACCGGCAGTATGTTGTCATCCTGAGCAAGCCGCCTTTGCGCAGTGAAGGATATGGGCGAGCCGCGCGAGCTGTCGCGTTCTATGCGACAGAATAACCGCACGATTGGCTCGTTTCCTTATCAGACCATCCATCAAGCATCCGCCGAATTCTTGTTTTGGGAATCCAACCGTGCATTCTGGGCGTTTTTCTGCTCCGCCTCACTCGTCGCGGCCCACAATAAAGTCGTGCAGTCTGCCACAAGAATTTTGTTTTTGGTTCTGGCTACACTTGGCTGGGCCGCTAGCGGAATCGAAGATTCCCCCGAAATCCTCCGTTTCTCGCCCACCAGCGGCGCGGAGGGCGCGCGGGTCGAAGTTACCGGACACGATCTGCAGGAGGCCAGCGCAGTTCTTTTCGGCAGTGCTCCCTCAACGTTCAAGATAATTTCTCCCGAGAAGCTAATCGCGATCGTGCCCCATCGAACCGCGACGGCAAACATCACTGTGGTCACGCCATATGCGCGCGCCGCAAGTGCTTTTCCGTTTGTTGTGCTGACTGACTCGCGTATCCCAGACGAAGTGAGCTACCGGGCAGGTTATGTGAACGCGGCCCCGCGGCCTCCGGACTTCAATTCTGTGCTGCTATGGGGAATCGCGATCGCTGATACTCGCGTGCCCGGCTACGAATCGGCCACTTTAGAAGTCGCGTGGACGCAGCTCTCCTGCCGGGTTGATGGACAAGATGTGATCCTCAACGATGACAGCGGGAAAGTTCGAGGCGGACTGTATCGCCGCCATCCCTGGTTTGGCACCGACCAGCATGAACCCATACCCATGACCTTCGACGTTGCCAATCATGCAGTGACATTGCAGGTAGGTAAGCGGGCCGATCGCGTGTGGCACTTCTGGAGTGCGTCGCCACGTCCCGCGCTTCCTGCGGGGAAGCTGGAGGGCTGCACGGTGAAGGCGCGGGTCAGGATTTCTCCCGGAGCGCTCTTGCAGATGGGCATGGATTACTGGCGCAACCCCTCCATCGGATACGGCGCCGGCGGCAACAACCACGAAGCCGGCTGCAGCAACTGGTATTTCCCTTCCGATCACTGGCAAGAGGCCGTGTTTAGTGATATTGGCGGGCCGCAATTCTAGCGCACAGCTAAGTGGATCAGCGAGAATCCGTGTTAATCCGTGGCGTGAATTTTGCTGGTAAAGCATTCCGCTACCGGCTGCTGCCATAAATACCACACGATCAGCACCCGAACGATCACTCCCAACCCTCCCGTAATCAGCCTGCCGATCCGCAACTCGGATACTGCGGCCGAAACCGTCGGCACCAGCATGATCACCCCGACAAATGCGGCAACGATTGCGGCCCGCCGCGCCCAGCGATTCAGCCGCAGCAATCCCCAGGCAGTCAGCGCACCAGCCCCGCCCAGCAGCAGGAACATGTAAGGCCCGGCTATTTCGAGACCGTTGAGCAGCGGCGCGCCGAGCGCCATCGAGACGGTACCCGGCGAGAGGAGCATCAATCCGCCAAGGACAACAAGATAGGCGGTGGCGGCGAAGAACACGATTGCGATGGCGGAGACGCCGGTGGGTCGTTGGTTCATCCGTGCAAATCCGTGGCCAGATTTTACGCCAGAGTAATCAGCTTCCGGCTCGACACACCAAGAATTCAAGCCGGACCCGCAGTCTGCCGATGAATTTCTAGTACGGCACCACGATAGTCATGAAACGACTCTCATCCATACTGGTCTTGGTTGTGGTTCTCCTCGCATGTGGCAGTCAGCCGCCTAGCACGCCGCCGGCCGGCTTCGTGAATCAGACTCAACATTCGGACGCTGTGCTCTGGGCCATCTGGGCGGCAGCGCAGCAGAGCTTAGCGCAAAAGATCGACCTGAATCCGGTGCAGCAGTCCACTGAAAACGCCGCCCCACAAATTCTTGCCGGCGATCCGCGCGCTCTGACCGTGATGCCGCGCCAGCTTACTGTAGCGCCCGAGCCGGATGTTTCACCAGCCGCTTTGTTCGCCGCTACCGGCATCCAACGCTCCAACCCGACCGGAATGATTACCTGCCCGCAACCATGCAATGTGCGCTACGCAACCGCGTACTCGGTGTACCAGCCTGAACTCACCAGATATGCTGCGTCCTGGGAATTCTCCGGTAACAACTTCAGCGCCATTCTGCAATATGAGTTCGAAAACCAGATCCTGTTTTCGTTGGGGTACGACATGAGATGGAGATAGGTAGCTCTACTTCTTGTCGGTTTTCCTAGCTTCCGTCTTCGGCTTGTCTTCTTTCTTGTTCGTGGAATCCGTTTTGGCAGCCGAGTCTCCACCTGCGGAAGAAGCCGTCGACTTCTTGGGGTAGTCGGTCACATACCACCCTGATCCCTTGAACTGCACGGCCGGGGCGGAGATCATTTGTTCGATCGCGCCTCCGCACTCCGGGCACTTCTTGATGTGGGAATCGGAAAACTTCTGAATTCGCTCGAAACGGTGGTGGCACTTCTTACACTGATATTCGTAAAGGGGCATGGACTCCTGAAATCTGACGCCTGAAATCTGGCCGTTGAACCGGGGGCGGAGATTCTGTTTTCGATTCTAGGGAGTGAACGGGAGCACGTCAATTTACCGTGTGGGTGCGGAAGCGCAGTGGTAGACTCGCGTCGATGACTGCTGCAGAGAAGAAAACAGTTGAGTCCGGCCACGCACTGGCCCCGGGTCTATATCTGGTGGCAACGCCCATCGGCAACCTTGAAGACATCACTCTGCGTGCCTTGCGAGTGTTGAAAGAGGCCGACGTGATTGCCTGCGAAGACACGCGCCAGACGCAGAAACTGCTCAGTCATTACGGCATCACGACCCGCACTACCAGCTATCACGAACACAATGAGATGACGCGCGCGCCCGAGCTAATCGTGGAGTTGGAGCAGGGTGCGCGAGTGGCGCTGGTCACCGACGCCGGCATGCCCGGCATTTCCGATCCCGGTTTCCGGCTGATCTCACTGGCCATTCGCCATCACGTTCCGGCAATTCCGGTCCCGGGCGCGTCCGCATTTCTGGCTGCATTAGTCGCAAGCGGCCTGCCGACCGACGCTTTCCGCTTCAGCGGATTTCTGCCGGCGAAACGTGGCGCTCGGCGGGCGTTTCTCGAAAGCATTCGCGACTCGCCGCGGACCCAGGTGCTTTACGAAGCTCCCCATCGAATCAAAGAGTCGCTTGAGGACATCGTCGAAGTGCTCGGAGCTGAACGGCACGTTGTCCTCGCTCGCGAAGTGACCAAGATTCACGAAGAGTTCTTGCGCGGACGTGTGAGCGAAGTGCTGCAAAAGCTGAGCGCTCGCGGCGAAATCAAGGGTGAGATCACCCTGCTGATCGGGAAAGCCGAGGAGAGTGAAGTTCGTGCGGCGACGAGCGCCCTCGCCCGCCCGTCGATTCGCCAGCGGCTTCAGCAGATCATGGCAGACGAAAAGCTCGACGAGAAGGCAGCGTTGAAGAAAGTCGCAAAAGAGATGGGAGTCTCGAAGAGCGAAGCTTATCGGGAGCTGCAGAGAAGCAAATAGGTCCCGTCAAGCCGCCTGAGCCGGGAACCAGCCTCGCGTCCGGTTGCACACTCCGCATATTGACAGCATCACCGGAACTTCCACCAGCACTCCGACGACCGTAGCCAGAGCCGCTCCCGAACCCGGTCCGAACAGGGCAATCGAAGTCGCAACCGCCAGTTCAAAGAAGTTACTGGCGCCGATCAACGCGCCGGGCGCGGCCACGTTGTAAGGGACCTTCCAAAGGTGCATGAGGCCATAGGCCAGCCCGGAATTGAAATAAACCTGAACCAAAATCGGGATCGCGATGAGCGCCACATGAAAGTAGCTGGTCGTAATGTTGTCGGCCTGAAAGGCAAAGATGAGAACCAGCGTCGCCAGCAAAGCGGTTATCGTGACCGGAGCAAAGCGAGGCAGGCGTTGCTGCTCAAACCACTCACGTCCATGCCGCCGAATCAACCAGCGCCGCAGAGTCGAGCCCACAACCAACGGAATCACGATGAATGCCAGTACGGAGTACAGCAGGACGCGCATGGGCACGTGCAGATTGGACGCTCCGGCCACCAGGAAGCGAACAATCGGCGCGAAGAGAAACAGCATGATCAAATCGTTGATGGATACCTGCACCAGGGTATAAGCGGGATCGCCATCGGTCAGGTGACTCCACACAAACACCATGGCGGTGCAGGGTGCGGCCGCAAGAATAATGGTTCCGGCGATGTATTGGTCAGCCTGCGCCGGCGTGATCCATTGGCTGAACACGTGGCGGAAAAAGAACCACGCGAACACAGCCATCGAGAACGGCTTGACCAGCCAGTTGACGAACAGAGTTACCAGCAGGCCGTGGGGCCGCTCTCCCACCTTGCGGATGGAGGCGAAATCCACCTTCATCATCATGGGCACGATCATCAGCCAGATGAGAACCGCGATGGGGAAATTCACCTGGCTTCCCCGGCCGAATTCCAGGTTCCGCAACCAGGAAACCACGAACGGCGCCCATTTCCCAACAGCCAACCCGGTGACCATACAGAGTCCAACCCAGATCGTCAGGTATCGCTCGAAGAGATTCAGCCGCTTCGGCGAGGGCAAGTCCGTTGCGGTTGTGGCCAGAGTGCTCATCGTGTGTCCCGTTGGGCAACTGGCGTGAACTGTGTTTCGATGTTGCGGCTGATCTCATCTCGAATGCGCCGGAAGGCTGCGAGCTTTTCGCCGTGAGTGCCGGTCGCCGCTGCCGGGTCGTCGAGGCTCCAGCTCAGGAACTTGTAGGTCCCGGGAAAGATCGGGCACGACTCCTTGGCTCGATCACAGACCGTGATCACATACTCGATGGGCTGGCCAAGGAATTCCTTCACGTTCTTAGAGTGGTGTCCGGAGATGTCGATGCCGATCTCCCGCATGGCCTCGATGGCCAGAGGGTTCACGCCGACGGGGTTAGTGCCTGCGCTGAGCACATCAAACCGTTCGCCGGCCATTTCGCGCAGCAGTCCCTCAGCCATCTGACTGCGCGCCGAGTTTCCCGTGCAAAGAAAGAGTACCTTCGGTTTTCCCATTGCGGTGTTCCTTGTGCGGTTTGCGATTACTTCGGCTTCCTGCCGTGCAGCTTGATCGAGGCCAGCGCGATCGCGGCAGCACGTCGCAACTGCAGCCGTTCTGGTTTGCTGTCCTCGGGCAGAAGCATCGCTGCTAGCCCGCATCCATCGGTAATTTGGGGAATGGCGAGGTCCACCAATCCGGCTTCCAGCGCGGTACGGATGTAGTCGTTGATCAAGCTCGCGCCGGAGATGCATCCTACGTACGCGTTGACATCGTTCTTGATCTGCTCAGGGAGTTCAGCCAGCAGCACAATATCGCTGACGGCGAAGCGCCCGCCCGGCTTGAGTACACGATTCATCTCGCGAAATACCGCCGACTTGTCCGGGCTCAGGTTGATCACGCAGTTGCTGATGATGAAATCGACCGAGTTGTCATCCACCGGCAAGCTTTCAATGTGACCTTTGCGAAACTCAACGTTACGCGCGCCCAGATTGGCTGCGTTCTGGCGGGCCCGGGCCAGCATGTCGTTGGTCATGTCAACGCCGATGACAGTCCCGCTCGGGCCGACTTGCCGCCAGGCCAGGAACGCATCGAATCCGCCACCGCTGCCCAGGTCTAGCACGGTCATTCCCGGCTGAATCTCGGCGAGCGCCAGAGGATTGCCGCAGCCGAGGCCGAGATTGCCGTCTCCGGCAAAAGCTAAGTCCTCCGGCGAATACCCAATAGCGGCTGCCACCGTCTCTTTGCAACCGCAGCCACATCCGGACCGCTCGCCGCGGGCGATGGCGCCGTATTTCTCCTGCACGACTTCCAGCACTTGTTCCTTGTTCATCTAAACCTCCGCATACAAATACGCTTATGCGAATATAATGCCCGCTGATGACATATTTGTCAAGGCAAATATGTCATTGCTATACTGAGCCATGTCGGAAAGAAAAACGAAGTCTGGTCTGGACCGATTTTTCCGCGCCTTAGCGGATGCCACCCGGCTGCGGTTGATCAACCTGATTGCGCGGCAGGAGTTGTGCGTCTGCTATTTTGTGCAGGTGATTGACGCGCCCCAGCCGAAGATTTCCAGGCACCTGGCTTATCTGCGGCGTGCCGGCATTGTGGCTGCGCGCCGCGAGGGCAAATGGATGCACTACCGGCTGGCAGTGCCGCCGGACCCGCACGCCGCGGCCATTCTCAAGACAACCGTTGATTCGCTCCGGCAAGACAAAGAGATGCGGCGTGACCTTGAACACCTGAAGCGGGCTTGTTGCGGTCCGCAGAGCCTGGTGCAGTTGATGGGAGCGCCTCTGCCGACTGAAGTCCGTGGCAGCGTATGAGTTTGTAAGGGCGGAATCGGTCTCTTACTTCCCAGCCAGCTCCCGCTTCACTGCTTCGCTGACCTGTTTGCCATCCACGCGCATCCCTGCGCCGGCAAAGCGTGCCATGGCGTTCTTCATCACGGCGCCCATATCCTTCATGGTCGGTGATCCCATTTCAGCGATCACGGCTCTCACTCCGGCAACAATTTCTTCTTCACCAGCCGCCTTTGGGAGGTAGGCCTCAATGAGAGTGATCTCGGCGGCTTCCCTGTCCGCCATCTCTTTTCGGCCACCCTTCAGGAACTGCTCGACTGATTCCTTGCGCTGTTTAATCAGCGTGCTTAGCACCTGCTGCGATTCCTTGTCGTCGAGCGGCGCCATCTTCTCGATCTCGCGGTTCTTGAGGGCAGTTTTCACCACGCGCAAAGTAGACAGGCGTTGCTCGTCGCGGGCCTTCATCGCAGCCGTGATGTCTTTCTGGATCTGCTCGATCATGCTCATGGAGGAATTATAGCGGTTGGCAGGCGCAGCAAAAGCGCGTCGATATCACAGCAACCCGCCATTGATCCGAGTACACTAGCGGGGAATTATTCTCCCAAGGAACTGAGTTTATGTTGCGCAAGAACCGTCTGTTCACGCCCGGTCCCACGCCCATTCTTCCCGCAGCCCAGACAGCGATGGCTTCGTTTGCCATGCACCATCGCACCGCCGATTTTCGTCAACTGTTCTCGCAGGTGCTGGCCGACTTGAAAGATTTTATCGGCACCAGGAATGACGTTTTGGTGCTGGCGTCGTCGGGAACCGGCGTGATGGAAGGTTCAGTCTCGAACCTCACTTCGCCCGGAGACAAAGTGCTAGTGCTGACGGCGGGAAAATTCGGCGAGCGCTGGCGTGATCTGGCCAAGGCCTTCGGATGCGTTGTGGAAGTGGTCAACGCTCTCTACGGTCAGACGTTCTCGCTGGATGAAATTCGTCACAAGCTCACGCCGGACGTTCGCGCTGTATACGTGCAGGCGACGGAAAGCTCCACTGGAGCGCGTCACGACGTGCAGGGGATCGGGAGCCTGATTCGGCAGAGCGAGGCTCTTCTCATCGTCGATGCCATCACTGGCCTGGGTACGACGCGCTTCGACGTTGACCGCTGGGGAATCGACGTCATCATCGGCGGATCGCAAAAGGCGCTCATGATTCCGCCCGGTCTCGCCTATTGCGCCATCAGCGAACGTGCCTGGAGCCGCATGGATATGGCGAAATCGCCGCGCTATTACTTCGATTTCCGAAAAGAACGCAAGGCTGCGGCAAAGGGTGAGTCCGCTTACACGCCAGCGACCTCATTGTTCGCCGCGCTCGGTGCGGCGCTGGATTTCGTCCGCGAGATGGGAAATGGCGATATGGTGGCGGGACGCGACGCGCTCATCGAGAATGCGGAATTGGCAGCGGAGATGACTCGCTCCGGCGCTCAGGCGCTGGGGCTGAAACTGTTCGCTCCGTCGTGTCCGGCTGCGGCACTCACCGCCATTGAGTCCCCGAGCGGGATCGACTCAGGCGGAATCGTCAGGCACTTCCGCGAAGTTTTCGGGGCTGTCGTAGCCAACGGCCAAGGTGAGATGAGGGGCAAACTGTTTCGCATCGCGCACCTCGGATATTACGACTACCTCGATACCATCGGAATTCTGGCAGCGCTGGAGCACGTCATCGCGGGTGTGTCCGGGCAGCCTGTGGAGTACGGTGCGGCAGTGCGCGCGGCGCAAGAGATTTATGCAAAGCACATGCAGGCTGGTCAAATTACATCTGCCGCGGCTAGCTGAAGGCGGCCACGGATTTCCGCGGATTCCCACGGATAAATCAAAATGAAAATCGTTGTCGCAGAAAAAATATCGCCTTCCGCCGTCGAGGTGCTGCGCGAGCCTGACTGGCAGGTGGTGACGCCGGAGCAAATGGACGGCGGACTGGCCGCACAACTCGAGTCGGCGGATGCGCTGATCGTCCGCTCTGCCGTCCAGGTGAACGCGGAGTTGTTATCCAAAGCGCGAAAACTGCGCGTGATCGGACGGGCCGGCGTCGGCGTGGACAACATTGAGCTTGAGCCAGCCACACGGCAAGGCATTGCCGTCATGAACACGCCGGGGGCAAATGCGGTCGCGGTCGCGGAACACACTTTGGCAATGATGCTGGCCATGGCGCGCCATCTTTGCCGTGCCGATGCGCTGACCCACGCCGGCAAGTGGGAAAAGAAATCACTTCAGGGAACCGAACTTCGCGGCAAAACACTGGGCATCGTCGGATTGGGACGAATCGGCATGGAAGTTGCACGCCGGGCGAGGGCATTCGGAATGACCGTAATTGCTCACGACCCGTTCGTTTCGCCGGTGGTCGCCAAGCAGCAGGAAATCCGCATGGGCACGCTCGACGAGGTCTATGCTGCCGCAGACTACCTGACTCTGCACGTCGGCCTCACGCCGCAGACCATGGGAATCATCAACGCCGAGTCATTGAAGAAAATGAAACGTGGCGCGCGGCTGGTCAACTGCGCCCGGGGTGAATTGGTGGACGAGGCCGCACTGGCCCTGGCTTTGAAACAAGGCCATCTGGCCGGTGCGGCGGTGGACGTCTTTAGTGAAGAACCGCCGAGAGATTCTCCGCTTCTCGCTCTCGAGAATGTCATTCTCACCCCGCACATCGGGGGTTCCACTTTCGAGGCACAGGAGGCCGTGGGATACCAGATTGCGCAGCAGGTCAAAGAGTATCTGAAGCACGGCGTCATCCAGAACGCGGTCAACGTGCCGTCGGTTTCCTACGACGAATATCTTGAACTGCATCCGTATATCGTTCTGGCGGAGAAGCTGGGCGCGTTTTTGGCGCAGGTCAGTGAAGGCGCGCTGGAAGAAATTTCTCTGCGCTATTCCGGGCACATCGCTGAGTGGAAGACGGAATTGATCCGCAATGCTGCGGTCAAGGGCATTCTGAATCAGGCCTTGGACGAGAAAGCGAACCTGGTGAATGCGGCCACCATTGCCGCGTCCCGCGGGCTGGCGATTCGCGAGGACCGCAAGCCCAAGGGTTCTACCGGAGGGGCTGGCAGCGTACTTTCCCTTTTGGTGAAGACACAAAAAGAAGAGCACCTGGTGAAGGGCGCGGTGCTGCACGGAAGCGCCCCCCGGCTGCTGCATGTGGACGGGATCGACGTCGAAGCTCCGCTGGAGCGCAATCTCATTTATATTCGCAATCGCGATGTGCCGGGCGTGATCGGCAAGGTGGGCACGATTTTGGGCGACCACCAAATCAACATTGCCGATTTCTCTTTGGGCCGCCGCGCTGCCGACAAGCAAGCCTCTCGTGAAGCCATCGCCGTGGTCCACGTGGATGGAACCGTACCGGACGCGGTCCTGGCTGAACTCCGAAAAGTGGCTGCCGTGCAGCAGGCGAGGGCCGTACGATTGTTCTGAAATGGCGACTCCGCTGGCACTAGGGATGCGCGCCGAACGCGCGTTTGATCTGTCGCAAACAACGCGACAGTTCGCGCGGCGCGCCCGGATCCCTCGCGTCGCAAAGAACGCTTGCTCGGGATGACAAGTGGTTTCTGACAATCCCTGGCTTTTGCGATTTGAGACCAGTGCTTTAATATGGCCTGACCTTGCATCAAACAGGAAAAGGACACTGGATGCTCAAAAACGCAGCCCTCATCCTCGCTTTATGGTTTTCTTTCGCCGGTTTCAGTTTCGGCCAGGACGGCCACTTCGACGCCAGCATCAGCGGAGCGCCGATTTTCACCAAGGGATCAAGCGCGGGCGCAGTCTCGCAAAGCGCCACCATCGGCCTCAACGTCTTTGGCACTATCCGGTTGAAGTTCAAGCCCCGGCACTCCTTCGTATTCAACTACGGCCACGCCAAGAACTCTCAGTTGTACCAGACGGTGGGTGACAACTTTCACATCCTGGACACGATCTCTGAGTACAGCGGCGCCTACGTCTTCAGTCCTTTTCGCAAAGGCAAATTCGAGCCCTTCGTGCTGGCGGGAGGGGGAGTACTGCGCTTTTATCCCCGCAGCACCTGGTTGTTCTTGCCGCCCATTAACCAGCAGCCGGACAATATCCAACTCAACTTAAACGCCACCACGCAGAGCGAGATTGCGTTTCTCTATGGTTTCGGAGTCGATTACCGGCTGCCGGTGCTCCCCAGATTCGCTTTACGCCTGCAGTATCGAGGGTTTCTCTATCGGCAGCCGGATTTCAAGATCGATTCCTCCACGGGCAGCGCCATCAGCTTCTTCACCGGTACCTACGGGCACATGGCCGAGCCGTCGGTGGGACTGGTGTTCAGGTTCTAGGAAGAACTAGCCACGGATTTTCACGGATGAACGCGGATCAAATATTGCGGCTGATTCTGAACATACTGCAGCCTAGGAATTGAGCGCAGCCTTGCGCAGCTTGCGGCTTTCGGCGAGCAGCGCCATGGAGTGCATCAGGTTTTGCAGCGTGACGATTCCTACCAACCGCTGATCTTCTACCACAGGGATGATGCTCAAATTACGGGCTGTCAGTTTGCGGAAGGCGGAGGCCAGCGATTCTTTCTTCTGGGCGACTTCGAAGATGCGGTTCATCACCGATTGCACATAACCATTGCCCTCGGCGCGCAGGGCCTGCAGAATTTTCTGTCTGGAAATCACGCCCACCATGTCACTGCCGCGAATCACGGGAAAATCATCCTGCAGCGAGTGAACGGCTTTTTCCAGGGCGTCTTCCAGGGTATCGGCGGGCGAGAGTGTGGCGAAGTCGGTCAGCATGATGTCTTCCAGCCGCACCGTCTCCAGCACCGACTGAAATACCGCCGAGCGCTCCTCCAGCTGTGCCGCGATGAACAGGAAGAAGCCGATCATGGTCAGCCAGCCCGCGGCCGGATCCGCGGTCGATCGAGCCGTCGAAGGCAGGAAACTCCACAGCATGCCCACCAGCATGAATGCAGTAGCAAAGGCCTGTCCAATGGTTACCGCGCGCCGCGTGGCCCGCACCGGATCCATGCGGCGGCTGAACAGGGCGCGCAGAACCTTTCCGCCGTCCATCGGGTACGCGGGCAGAAGATTGAAGAGTCCCAGCCACAGGTTTGACCAGACCAGGCTGCGCGCCAGATTGCCGGAATAAAGGTAAGGTTTCGCCCAGAGCTGGATTTCCGGAGCGGCCGCCAGCAGAATGGTTCCTGCGGCGAAGGCGATGATGAGATTGACCGCCGGCCCCGCCAAAGCGATGCGGATATCGCGCTTCCAGGTCAGCGCCCCTGGCTCGACCGGATGCTGGGTTTCATCGAATACCGTGACCCCGCCGATGGGCAACAAGATAATGGCCTTCGCCGGAACACCGGACTGCAAGCCCACCAAGGCATGTCCCAGTTCGTGCAGAACCACGCACCCAAAAATTATTCCGACCAGCGCGAGCCCGCGTCCAGCGCTGTGCGGACCGTGCGAGGCAGACTCGGTCAACCACACAAAGATCAAAAGAAAAAAGAAAGTCAAATGGACGCGGAGCTCGACTCCGAATAGCTTGCCCGCCGGAATGGACCAATTTCTCATGGAAAGATTGCAGCCCTGCCTCCTTCGCTATTTTATATAGTTTAGACGCAGGGACGAGCCTCGAAGGTGCGGCCTCGCTACTCGAAGGTGCTACGGCTTCGATTCGGACATTCGGCGACCCCGGTTCTTCATTCGTTATGAGAGTTATCGCGGGCAAATATCGCAGCCGGCGCTTGCAGTCTTTACCCGGGATGGATTTGCGTCCGACGGCTGACCGCCTGCGCGAAACGTTGTTCGATGTTCTGACTGCGGGGAATCCGGCTGCGCTGGAAGGCACGACATGGATTGACCTCTATGCGGGGACGGGCGCAGTCGGCATCGAAGCGCTAAGCCGTGGCGCTGCCACGGTGTACTTTGTGGAATCTTCGGCGCGGGCGGCAGAGCTCATCAGAAAAAATGTGCAGTCGCTGCGAATAGAAGCTGGATTCGAGATTCTGCAGCAGGATGCGCTGCGCGCTTTGCGCCATCTGGACGCATATCGCACCCAGGCCGATTTTGTATTCCTCGATCCCCCGTATCGGATGGAGGAAGCCTACCGAGAAACACTGCTGTCACTTGGCAAATCGAACCTGTTGAAACCTGAGAGCATCGTTATCGCAGAACACCAGAAAAAAATCGACCCGGGCGCGCAGGTTGGGTCTTTAACGCGCTACCGATTGCTGAAGCAGGGAGATGCGGCGCTGAGTTTCTACCGCAAGGGATGAATCGCAGCCGGGGCGAGGACGCTCCGGCCTCCAACTAGATTACATTAAGATTTCGTTCGCCCGACGCACAATCGGGTGTTGCATCTCCTGCAGATCGTTCTTCACCCGGTTGAGGCCATAGACGCACTGCTCGAAGTTCTTTGAAAGGCTGGCGAACAGCGGTGCGACCTTGGTGTATTCAAAGCAATCGAACTTGGAAACAATGTAGTAGCTTTCCTTGCCGGCTTTCACCCACTCCACAAAATTCTCCACCCGATCGCGGCGCAAGCGGAACTGGTTGATGCTCTCGGGAAACATACCGGTAAAGAACAAGGTGTAGTCGCCGATGTGTTTGCGCACCTGGCGCTCACGATCAAACGACGGCGCCGGTCCGTATACGGGGTTGGATTCAATCAGCATTTCGCCGACGTCGGTCAACCGCTTTCCACCAACCGCGCAAATCTTGAAGAGCTGCTCGACCTCGCAGAATTCTGCGAGAAGGTGGGCCACATAATTCACGATCTGGGGATCGCGAAGGCCAATTTCTTCGGCGTAGCAGCGGCCAACCAGCTCGACGAATAGTTTCTGCAACGGATGCGATTCTGGAACCATTTTCGCGCTCACCCTCCCACAGAACCCGCCAGCCGCGCGGTCTAACCATCACGGTTGCCTGATACTTACCTCAGCTTTCCACCGAAGGCAAGTAACTTTTGTGTCTCGACCCCACCTTCGTGCTACTCCATTAGAGCGCGAGACCAAGTGCAAAGGTTTTACCTATTTCCTGTTGGCAATCACTGTAGTCGGCTGCCAATAAACGCTGAGTTTGCCTGCGCAGATACAATGTTCGGTCACGGAGGTATGGAGTCGTGGAACGAAAGAACATCTCTAGCGGTACACCCTGGGAACCGATTGTTGGGTATTCACGGGCCGTCAAGGTCGGCAACCACGTTTATGTTGCCGGAACCACGGCCACCGGCCCTGATGGCAATATCGTGGGCGTCGGCGATCCTTACGCGCAAACTGTGCAGACGCTGAAGAACATTGAATCCGCACTGCAAAAGGCTGGAGCGGGCATGAAAGACGTCGTCCGCACCCGAATGTTTGTGACCAACATTGCGGATTGGGAAAAGATCGGCAAAGCCCACGGCGAGTTCTTTCGTGACATCCGTCCGGCAACCTCGATGGTCGAGGTGAGCAAGCTCATTTCGCCGGAGATGATGGTGGAGATCGAGGCAGTCGCGGTCATCGGCTGAGGTTCGGCTGAGAAAGGTACAACCGAGGCCAGCCATCCTACCCCGTGGTCATCCTGAGCGAAACCCAACGACTCGCTTGCGAAGCGTTGGGCGGAGTCGAAGGATCCCTACCCTCCAACAACCGCAAGCCCTTGAAGCACTTGTGCGAAGAACAAGCCAACTCGCCCTGTGACCTAAGTCACAGCCAGCGGTGATTGTCTCGGCTAGCCTGTTTCGTAGCGCCATGGCAACGCGACTTCATACCGAATTCATTCCTGAATTACCGCCATTACTGCCACCGACTCGCCCGCCAGTGCCGCACTCGTCGGCTGCCGTCCAAACGAAGAAAAAACTTGTCCGGCGCACCGACCGCGACTACTCCCAGGCACTGCGCCGCAGCTTTCAGTTTGTGTTTCTGGCCTGGAATGTTTATCTCGGCGGCGCGTTTTACGTCTGGGTACGGTACTTCGAGGCCGGCGCACAAACCCGCGCGGCCGCCCGCCCGGCCGGAATCGAGGGCTGGCTGCCCATCGCCGGCATGATGAACCTGAAGTATTGGCTGGTCACCGGGCGAGTGCCTGCGGTGCACCCTGCAGCCATGTTTCTCCTGATCACTTTTTTGGCGATTGCATTTCTTTGGCACAAAGCCTTCTGCAGTTGGCTGTGCCCCATCGGCACGATTTCGGAATATCTGTGGCGCGCCGGACGCAAAGTGTTGGGCCGCAACTTCACCTTGGCGCGCTGGCTGGATCTGCCGCTGCGCGGACTGAAATACCTGCTGCTTGGATTCTTCGTGTGGGCAGTTTCCTCGATGTCGGCGGGCGCGATTGCCGCCTTCATGCGCAGCCCTTACGGACTGATCGCCGACGTGAAGATGCTCAACTTCTTCCGCCACCTCACCCAGGCCGGGATAATCACCCTCAGTGTTCTGGCGGTGGCGTCGGTTCTCGTGCAGAACTTCTGGTGCCGCTATCTGTGCCCCTACGGCGCGCTCCTGGGGATCACCTCTCTGTTCAGTCCAACTCGAATCCGCCGCAACGCGTCCGCCTGCATCGACTGCGCCAAGTGCGCCAAGGCATGTCCATCATGGTTGCCGGTAGATAAACTGGTCACGATCAAGTCCGCCGAGTGCACGGGATGCATGGAGTGTGTAGCCGTCTGCCCAGCCCAGGGCGCGTTGCGCATCGGGCTCCCGGAAGTCATTCCAAGTCCGACGCGAGGTCCCATGCCGGCCTGGGCTATGGCCGCGGGAATCGCCGTCATGTTCCTGGGAATTGTGGGATCCGCCAAGACATTGGGCTACTGGAACAGTCAAATTTCTCGGTCGGTCTATCGCGAACTGGTGCCGCGCGCCGATCAGGCATCGCATCCGATGCCCGGCGACCCGGAGCTTACGAGCCGGGCGCAGAACCGCAGTCCCCAATAGTTTCGTTAACTCGATAGTGCCGACCGGCCTCGTCTACCGCACGAACGAAGTCAGCGACAGCAGAAAGGTCGAATTCGGATCGGCGGTTTCCTTCACCAGGCTGACGCTACAGGTGGAGTCGGCGGCATAGACACCGATCTCTCCCGCGCTCTCCGCTGCATAAACTCCCCGACCGTTGCCTGCAGTAGTGATGGTCGCAATATTGCCCAAGGAGTCGGCCAGAGATGAAACCACGCGGTTGACATAAGTTAAAGCGAGCGGGCTTTCAGTGAACAGTACTCCTGTAACCCCGGATTGCTTGGCCGATCCGCCGCCGGTATTACCAACGTAGAGACAACCATTGCCGGCGGAAGCATCGGGGCTGAGCGCAATGCTGCCGGCGCTCCATCCCGGGCCCAAAGTCCAGGTCTGCATGTTGGTAAAGCCAGGAAGGTTCGCAGTGATGATGTTGGCCGGATGCTTGGTGCTGTAGGCGGTACCCATCACCACAACCTGGTCATCATTCGTGACCGCAATCTGGCTTACGTCTGATGTTCCGGTGGAGACGGCGCCGTTAAAGGTCAACGTCGAGCCGGAAATCGTGTACGAGCCGACCCGCCGGACGATCTCATAGGACACCAGCAGTGTGTTTTGATCGTGGGTGATCACCAGGCTCCCCACAAATGGCAGGCTCTTGTAAACGTTGGCGAGGGTCAGAGAGCAATCCGAATCGATGGTCCATACGCCGATATTGGACGTCAATTCATAGGCGGCATAAAGCATGGTTCCTGCGCTGTTCATCACCATCGGCATATCCGTTCCGCCACCCAGGACTGAGTTGGAATAGTTGCCGACCTTGGAGTAATACGTAGCCCTGGAGAAGGCAGCAATGTCCGCTCCCCCACCGTCGGCTATGAAAATGCAGGAAGCATTGGGCGAGATCACTTGCGTCACCCCACCGTAATATCCGCCTCCGAGCGACTCTCCGCCGGTATCGAGAAAGAGGACAGGGGTCAAACTGCCATCGGGATTGAGATTAAAGACGGTCCCCGTGTTGCTCGTGCCTTCGTCATTGGTGAGCACGAAGTACGGGTTCATGAAGTATGGGCTTTGCGCGAAACTGACCTCACCGCTACACAGCGTCAGAAGTGCGAGAACGAAAAGCTGCATCGCCGATTTCGTCATGGTGAACCTCCTAGAGCTTCGGGCGCGCCCCACTTCCCGCGCCCCTAGCTGCTTTCAGGGCCAGCATTCTAGCACTTTTGTGCAACCGGCGGCGGGCCGCAGCTCCAGCGCTGATCCCAGATCGAACGAACCTCTGACTACACCGGCAGAAGCTGCTGGTCCACTCCTCCTTGCTTACCCGCTCTGCCCTGCTTATACTTCTGAATCTGCCGCCAAATCCGGGGAATGCTGCCCGGCTCCGGCCAGGCCCACTCGAAACCGCAGCGATCGGAGACCGCCAATGACTGCCACTACTGTTAATACCGCTAGCATCGAGCACGAATTCAATCCCATGGAGGCGCAGGCCGCCCGCTTCAATCTGGCTGCGCACAAGCTCAATCTGGACGAGGGATTGTGGAAGGTGCTGCGCTATCCCAACCGTGAGATCATCGTGCACATTCCGGTTGCCATGGACAACGGTCAACTCGAGGTCTTCACCGGCTTCCGGGTGCAGCATTCGATCGCCCGCGGCCCTTCCAAAGGCGGAATTCGCTATGCCCCGGACGTGACCTTGGACGAGGTCCGCGCCCTGGCCGCCTGGATGACCTGGAAGTGCGCTGTGGTGAACATCCCCTTCGGCGGCGCGAAAGGCGGCATTATCTGTGATCCGCACAAAATGTCGGTGGGCGAACTGGAGCGCATGACCCGCCGTTACACCGCCGAACTGTTCGAATTCATCGGTCCGGAGAAAGACGTACCTGCGCCCGACGTGAACACCAACGAGCAAGTCATGGCCTGGATGATGGACACCTATTCCATGCACATGCGCCAGACGGTGACCGCCGTCGTTACCGGCAAGCCGATCAACATTGGCGGATCGCGCGGGCGCCGCGAGGCCACCGGTCGCGGCATCATGATCGTCTGCGATGAGGCCATCAAGAAACTGGGCTTCAAAAAGGAATCCACGCGAGTGATCGTGCAGGGTTTTGGCAATGTGGGATCCAACGCCGCGCTGCTCATGGCAGATGCCGGGTACAAGATCATCGGCATCCTGGAAGTGGACGGCGGCCTGTACAACTCGAAGGGAATTGACGTCAAGGCGCTCTCTGAGCATCGCCAGAAAAACCGCACCATCACCGGATTCTCCGGCGCCGAGAAAGTTGATCCCGCCGAGTTGCTGCTCACCGAGTGCGAGATTCTGATTCCCGCCGCCACCGAAAACCAGATCACCAGCCGCAACGCCGATCGGGTAAAGTGCAGAATCCTGGCGGAGGGCGCTAACGGTCCGACCACCGCTTCTGCCGATGAGATCCTCGCTGACAAAGGTGTCTTCGTCATTCCCGACATTCTCTGCAACGCCGGTGGCGTGACCACTTCGTATTTTGAGTGGGTGCAAGACCGCCAGGGCTATTTCTGGAAGGAGTCGGTGGTCAACGAGCAGTTAGAGACCATCATGGTGTCGGCGTTCGAAGATGTGATCCGTTACTCCGAGACGCACCACGTCAACAACCGCATCGCGGCCTACATGCTGGCGATCGATCGCGTGGCCTACACCATTCGGCAGCGCGGCATTTACGCGTAGTGCTAAGCCCAGGTATAAAACTCGGCCCCTACGAAATCGTCGCTCCGCTGGGCGCTGGCGGCATGGGCGAGGTTGAGCCGTTTTGGCGGCGTGAGCGAGACGCGGAGCGACGAGCGGGAGTCGCCAGGCGAAATCCTGAGCGCAGCGAAGGATCTCAATGCTGACTCCCGGCACAAAACTCGGCCCTTACGAGATAGTTTCGCCGCTGGGCGCTGGCGGAATGGGTGAGGTCTATCGCGCCCGCGACTCCCGCCTTAAGCGCGACGTAGCCATCAAAGTCCTGCCTCGGGCTCTTTCTGCTGATGCCGACCGCCTCCGCCGCTTCGAGCAAGAGGCCCTAGCCACCGCTGCTTTGAACCATCCCAATATCTTGGCGGTATTCGATATCGGCAGCAGCGACGGTTCGCCTTATGTCGTCTCCGAACTGCTCGAAGGCGAAACGCTGCGGGACCGCTTGCGCGGTGGGCCCATCCCTGTACGCAAGGCCTTGGATTACGCCTCGCAAATTGTGCGTGGACTGGCCGCTGCCCACGAAAAAGGAATCGTTCATCGCGATCTCAAGCCGGAAAATCTTTTCCTCACCAAAGATGGCCGGCTCAAGATCCTCGACTTCGGGCTGGCGAAACTTACCCAAGCCGAGCCCAGCGGTCACACATCGCTCGCAACCGTCAGTCATGGCACGGAAGCCGGCGTAGTGCTCGGGACGGCCGGTTATATGTCGCCCGAGCAGGTGCGCGGCCTGTCGCTCGATCCACGTTCCGACATCTTCAGCTTCGGCGCAATTCTCTACGAAATGCTCGCCGGCAAGCGCGCTTTTCACGGTGACACGCCTGCCGACACCATGAGTTCGATCCTGAAAGAAGAACCTGCAGAACTGAGCGCAACCAATCGCAATGTCTCGCCCGCGATCGAGCGCATTGTCCAGCACTGCCTGGAGAAAAATCCTGAGGCACGCTTTCATTCCGCCAGCGACATTGCATTCGATCTCGAACATCTTTCTGGAATTTCCGCCAGCTCGACAAGGGTCGCACCGGTTGAATCGGCGCAGTCGACCCGCAAGCCTCTGCTCGGGATCGCAAGCGCTCTCGCTCTCGCGTTGATCACTCTCGGCCTCGGTTGGTGGCTGGGCCATGGCAATGCTCACACGCCTCCACCGGAATACAAGCAGATCACCTTCCGCACGGGCGCCATCGGGAACGCCCGCTTTGCCCCCGACGGCAGCGTTGTTTACAGCGCGTGGTGGGAAGGCGGCGCCCAGCAACTCTACATGAACCGCGAAAATGATCCCAGCGCGCGCGAGCTTGGACTGAAGGATGCCGAACTGCTCGCGATCTCGCGCAGCGGAGAGCTGGCGGTTCGACTGCATACTGTGAGCCCGAATGGCCTCATTCTACTTGGAACCCTGGCACGGGTTCCGCTGAGTGGAGGAACGCCACGCGAAGTTCTGGACAATGTGATGGACGCGGACTGGGCGCCAGATGGACAAAACCTGGCAGTGGCCCGTTATATTCCGGAAAACGGCCACTGGCACCTGGAGTATCCCATTGGCAAAGTGCTGCTCGACAGCATCAACTGGATCAGTACTCCGAAAATTTCTCCCGACGGCAAATGGATCGCATTTGCCGATCACGAAAATAACATCGGCGACGACCAGGGTTCGATCGCGGTGATCGCGAGCGAAGGCACGGGGCAGGAAAAGAAGCTCTCCACCGGATGGGAGGCGATCGAGGGCATCGTTTGGTCGCCGTCCGGCGATGAGGTCTGGTTCACCTCAACCATGAGCGGGTTCGCCACAGAACCCCGGGCCGTGGCCCTCTCCGGCAAGCTCCGCAACATCACCAACGTGCCTGGAGGCATGTTGCTGCAGGATGTGCGAAACGGAAACACACTGATGGTGGTGAACCTTTCGGGGCGCGGGATTCGCGCGCTCGCGCCGGGTGCAAAAGAAGAACGGGAGTTGGGCTGGTTCAGCTGGTCAGCGCTTACCGCCATAACTCAGGACGGCCGGAAAGTCCTGTTCTTTGACGTCGGCGAGGCTGGCGGAACGAACTACACCGTATTTCTTCGCGATACCGACGGCTCGCCGCCGGCCACGCTTGGCCAGGGAAAGGCCCTGGCTATCTCGCCCGATGCAAAATGGGTCGTCACGCAACCGGCGAGGGGTGGATCGCTGAACCTCGTGCCCACCGGGGCGGGCGGGAGCAAAGACCTTACGCATGATTCCATAAACTACAACGCGGTCACCTTTTTGCCGGATGGCAAGCAATTGCTGGCGTCCGGGATTGAGACCGGACACGGCGCGCGAGACTATCTGATCGATGTCAGCAATGGCAACTCCAAGCCGGTTACGCCCGATGGCATCTCCGGTGTCAGGCTCTCGCCCGACGGCAAGAATGCCGCCGTACGAGGACCTGATGGAAAGTGGGGCGTCTGGCCTCTCGATGGCGGCGGCCTGCGTCCGATCCCGGGGCTCGAGTCCAAGTATCACGTGATCACCTGGACGTCGGATGGCAGCTCGGTTTACGTTGCGTCCACTCAGACCGAGAAGACGGCGAAAATCTATAAGGTGAACGTTGCCACCGGGAAAATGGACCCGTGGAAGACGCTGGGGGGCATGGGCGCCGGGCAATTCGTCGTTTTGTCGTATGTCTCCAGCGATGGGACTGCCTACGCCTATAGTTACGGCTACGAAACGTCGACCGCATACGTGGTCACAGGACTGAAGTAAGGACATCCAAATGAAACGTCCGATCGTAATCTGCCTGACGCTGATATTGGCGATCGTCGCCGTGACTTTAGCTCAGGACAATCCGCCGAAAAGCCAACCGCCAGCGCCCACCGCGAGCGCAGATCAATCCAAGACGACAAATTCCGCGGCCGATATCGCCACGGCCAAAACCGCCCACAAAGTCTGGGTGAACCTCGACACCGGCATTTATCACAAAGCCGGCCGCTGGTACGGCAAAACCAAGAACGGCCAATTCATGACTGAAGACGAAGCCAAGAAGGCAGGCTACAAAGCTGCTAAACGGGATTAGCCTCTCCGCGTTCTCGGCGGCCTTTCTCCGCGCCCTCTGCGTCTATGCTTTTTCTAGCCAAAACCTTGAAACGCAGAGGACGCAGAGCATTCTGTTTCTCATTCGGGCCCTGTGCCCTTCCGGTCCATTCCTCCATTGCTTTCGCTCTTGCCGCTGGAGGATAATTTGCTAGCCGCCTTTGCCCGACCGGCGGTCCGTGTGTCCGGTGAATCTTCCCAACTCCATCACGCTCACCCGCATTGCCAGCATTCCGCTGCTGATCTGGATCCTGTCAACCAGTCGCTTTGAGAGCTCGGGCGGAGAAAAAGAACTGCTGGCCTCGGCGCTGTTCATCGCTGCGTCGATCACCGACGGCATTGACGGTTACCTCGCCCGCAAGCGTGGGCAGATCACCACCATGGGCATCCTGCTTGATCCGCTGGCGGACAAGCTGCTGATTGCCGCCGCCTTCATCACCCTGGTGCAGTTCAATCCCGCCCTGGTTCCGGCATGGATCGCGGTCATCATCATCGGACGGGAATTTTTGGTGAGCGGCCTGCGCTCGATTGCTGCTTCCGAGGGATTCACCATCGAGGCCAGCGATCTGGGCAAGTTCAAAATGCTGGTGCAGATTATTTCCGTGGTCGCGGTGATCCTCGACCATCGCTGGAAAGAGTGGCCCATCTACGGGCCCTACATCTTTCCGGTGCACTGGATCGCGCGGCTGGCCATCTGGTTCATGGTTCTGCTGTCGTTGGTGTCTGCCGGGGATTACTTCATCGCCTTCTGGTCGAAGATCGACCGCCAGGTGGTGAAGAGCCGCCGCCGCGCCTTCGTCCTTAGCCGGCGGAGGAAGCGCGATGTCGCTGCCACCTGAGAACTCGTCTTCCGTTTCGTCTGTGAGCTGCGCGCCCAGCGCACACGAGGAATTCACTGCCGAAGAGCGCGGCATCCTGTTGAAGCTGGCGCATGAGGCGATTGAGTCGTCGCTCGACAACCGCGAAATTTCGCTCGATCCGTCTTCTCCTCACCTTGCCGAGCCGCGCGGGGCGTTCACGACAATTTATCTTGGTGGCCAACTGCGGGGCTGCGTTGGCTACGTTTTCCCGGTGGCTTCTGTTTATCGGACAGTGGCGGAAACCGCGCGCGCCGCGGCGTTTGAAGACACACGCTTTTTGCCAGTGACTCGCGAGGAGGCGCCGCAGCTCGAAGTTTCGCTCAGCATTCTGTCGCTGCTGCAGCCGATCCGGCCGGAAGAAGTGGAAATCGGCAAGCACGGACTGCTGATCAGCCAGCACGGCCACCGCGGTTTGCTGCTGCCGCAGGTCTCGACCGAGCACGGCTGGGACCGCAAGACGTTTCTCGAACAAACTTGCCACAAGGCGGGCTTGCCCGAGGACGCATGGCAAAAGGGCGCGACCATTGAAGCGTTCACGGCAGAGGTGTTCGGGGACAAGTGAATCCCGCCGACCCGCGTGCCCTACAGTCTGAATTGGCGGCCTCTCGCAAGGCATCACTCTTCGCTCTCGCCCGCCTTTTCCTCAAACTCGGCGCCATCGCCTTTGGCGGGCCGCCGGCGCACATTGCAATGATGGAAGACGAAGTCGTTTCCCGCCACGGATGGCTAACGCGCGAACAGTTTCTGGATTTTCTCGGCGCGGCCAACCTCATTCCCGGCCCGACTTCGACCGAGCTGGCGATTTACGTCGGCCGCATCCAGGCGGGCTGGCCCGGACTGCTGGTGGCCGGAGGCTGCTTCATTCTTCCCAGCGCGATCTTCGTGACTGCCCTCGCCTGGGTCTATGTGCGGCTGGGGTCTCTGCCGTCGGTCGAGGGCGTGCTCTACGGAGTGAAGCCGGTGGTAATTGCGTTGATCGTGCAAGCGGTGCTGAAGCTCGCCGGCACGGCGGTGAAGTCCTTGTGGCTGGGCGTGGTGGGCGCGCTGGCCGTGGTGGCATTCGCCCTCGGCCTCGATGGGATCGTAGTGCTGGCGGGAGGCGGACTGCTGGCGGGGCTGGCATACTGGCTGCGCTCGAAGGACAAAGATAAAAACAAATTGCCTTCCGCGCCGGCGCTTCTCACGGCGATCACCGGCGTTTCCGCGGCGGCAGCGCCGTTCAGTCTGGGCATGCTGTTTCTGGTCTTCCTGAAGATTGGCCCTGTGCTTTTCGGCGGCGGTTACGTGCTGATCGCACTCATTCGCTCCAACCTGGTGGCGCGCCTCGGCTGGATCAGCGAGCAGCAACTGCTCGACGCCGTCGCTATGGGCCAGGTGACGCCGGGGCCGATCTCGACCGCTGCCACCTTCATCGGATACCTGCTCGGCGGCGTTCGCGGGGCAATCGTCGCGACTGTCGCGATGTTCTTGCCGGCGTTCTTCTTCGTTGCTGTCAGTGGGCCGATCGTGCCCCGCCTCCGCCGGTCGCCGATTGCGGCGGCATTCCTCGATGGACTCAACGTAGCTGCCCTGGGGTTGATCACGGTGGTTGCATGGCAGCTGTTTCGCGCAGCCGTGGTGGACTGGACCACGCTGCTGCTCGCCGTACTCAGCTTGGTGTTGCTGCTGCGCTATCGGGTGAATTCGACCTGGCTGGTGCTGGGCGGCGCTCTGATTGGCGTGGGAAGGATCTGGCTGCGGGTGTAATTGCGTCAATAAAAATTCAGGGAGGAGCAAATCGCTCCTCCCTGGTCTTCTGAGTTCTGCGGAAACTTACTGCTGCTGCTGATCGAGTTCGACGCCATCTCCCAGATGCATGTCTTCGAGGGCGAAGACAATCATGCCGGTCGAAGTTGTGGGCGTGGTTGAGAGAATGACAATTTCGCCGATCGCACGACGCGGAAAGTCCGCCACATGTATGGAAGGCCCGTTGGTCTTGTTAAACATGTTCTGTTCCATGGACGGCGGCTTGGCCTGCGTGTCATCCGCGGTGGAGGCCTTGAAGGAAAGTGAATCGACCGGATTGTGCAGGTCGTCTTCGTAGGGACGCACGGTGCGGAAGTAGTCACCAACCTTTACACCCTGATTGGCGCCCAGGTTCATGTAAACTTTCATTCCCGTTCCCAGCTCCGAGTCGAAATCCTTGGCCATCACGATGCGGCCACTCAGCTTGTGGCTGGGCGGAATGAAGCGGTCAAAGTGCATCGGCGGATGGAACGTCACTGCAGGCGCTTCCACAAAAGGAACCACCGTGTCTCCCGGCACGACCGGGGCGCAGCTAAGCTCGATGTGCGCGATGGCCATTTTGCTGCGTGTATCCACCACGCGAACGGTGGCCAAGTCCGCATAGGGGTAGCCCATGGCCTTCAGTATGGCAAACTGGCCAGTGAAAATTTCGTAGCGGTTGGGGTCGTGCAATTCGCGGACGACGGTGTACTTCTTGCCGACCTCATACCCCTTACCGGTCAGATAAACCATCTCTCCGCTGTCGGAATACTGCACCGTGTTGGGAGTATCCAGGCCGCCCGCCACGAAATTGGCGTTGGGCAGCAGCTCTTTGTTCACAAATCCGGAACAATAGAGATCCGAACGGGTCGGGGTGGCAATCTGCTCAGTGGGGAAGTTCACGTTGGTGGCTACCGTCCCCTCTGGTGTGGGCTGGGCAGCCGCCGGGGCGGCCTGCTGCCCCTGCGCCGCGACCGCCAGACACAAAATCAGCAACAATCCTGTTTTCTTCATGTTACCTCCGCAGCCAGAGCCTGACTCCCGCCCCGCCTTGCTGCCGTTAAGTTGCAGAAAAACAAAAGGTTCCAGCTTCGGAGAGTAAGACCGGGGCACCTCTGGGTCAAGGTTACGAGGGTGTCATGCCGGATAGGTTAAAAAGTTTTCCCGGCAAAAATTCTTAATCCCTTGTTGCATCTGCAATTACGCGCCTGTAATATCGCGCCACTCTTAAAAATGATGATGGCAGCGTCCAACAATTTTGTTGCCCGCTTTCGGCCCTTGCGGTTACCGCGTGTGTGCGTGGCCGTCACCGGCTCCGACGCCGGCGAGATGGTGGATAAAGCGGAAACGCTGATTCGCGATAACCCGTTTCTGGAGTTCCGCCTGGACTACCTGCGGCGCCCCGGTCTCGCCCTGCCCAGAATCAAACAATTCAACGAATACTACCCGCACGTTGTCTCGATCGCGACTTGCCGGCGGGCGGCGAGCGGGGGCAAGTTCCGCGGATCGCTGGCCAAACAATTGGACATTCTGAGCAAGGCCGCAGCCGCCGGGTGCCAGTTAGTGGACCTCGAACTGCAAAGCGCGGTGCGCTGCAAGCCGCAACAGTTGACGCGCCTGCGTGCCTCGGCCGCACTCATCCTCTCCTACCACGATTTTCGCGCCACGCGAAAGCTGGAGGAAACGCTCGCAAAGATGTCCGCTTTCCCCGCCGACTACTACAAGATCGTCACCACGGCAACCACGCTCTATGACAACGTGACGATGATGAAATTCATCGAGAAAAACAGCGACAAGCACTCTCTCATCGGCTTGTGTATGGGCGAGCAGGGCATCATCAGCCGGGCGCTGGGCGTGCGCGCGGGCAGCGTGTTTACCTTCGGCGCGGTGAGTGAAGAGGAAAAAACCGGGCCGGGACAGATCACCGCCCAGGAGCTGCGCAGTACCTACCGCATCGAGCAAGTGGATGCCGCGACTCGCGTGTACGCGGTAGCTGGCGACCCCGTGGCCCACTCGCTCTCTCCGGCGATCATGAACGCCGCTCTCCGCCGCGAGACTGTGAACGGCGTCTATGTGGCCCTCCATGCCAAGACTTTGAAAGATCTGTTGAGCTGCGTGCGCGATATCCCGATTCACGGGCTGTCCGTCACCATGCCCTACAAGCAGGCGATTGTCTCGCATTTGGACAACACTGACTCTCACACCACCAAGATCGGCGCCTGCAACACCGTGGTGCGAGCGCAGGATGGAAATCTTTACGGCTTCAACACTGACGCCGCTGGCGTGGTGCGTCCCCTGCAACAGCGCATTGAACTCGAGAAGGCGAAGATTCTGGTGCTGGGTGCAGGCGGCGCTGCGCGCGCGGCTGTGTACGGACTGAAGGAGCGTGGCGCCGAAGTTTACATTTTGAATCGCACCGCTGGCCCGGCCCAGAAACTGGCGCGCTCGGCGCGGGCGCGGCTGCTCAAGCGCGTCGACCTGAAGAAATTGTCATTCGATGTCATCATCAACGCCACGCCGGTGGGCATGGGCAACACGCGCGAGTCGCCGCTCAACGAAAACGAGATCAAGGCGCGCTACGTCTTCGACATGATTTACGATCCGCCGGAGACGCGCCTGCTGAAACTGGCTCGGGCCGCGGGAGCACAAGTGATCCCCGGCATCGAGATGTTTGTGCACCAGGCGGCGCGCCAGTTCGAGATCTGGACCGGCAAGCCCGCCCCGCTCGACGAAATGTTCCACGTGGTGATGCTGGCGCTGCAGGAGCGGATGGCAGCACAGAAGGCCGGGGAGGCCAAGAGCACCTAGCAGAACTGACGCCCATTCGGGAAACGGAGGTGGCACATGCTACCCGGATATCATTACTCCTATCTCGTCGGGGCATTCATTTTTTGGGTGGCGTGGGTCGCCTGCTTCATTCTCGGAAAAGCCTACCGAACGCAAATTCGCTGGGGCACCCTGATCGCTGCGCCCATGGCGCTCACCAGTCTTCTGTTTGTTCCACAGTATTGGACACCTCCCTCGCTTTTCAACCTTGATCAAAAAATCAGAGTGGGCATCGAGGACTTTCTCTGGGCGGCAGCAGTGGGCGGCATTGCTTCGGTTGTCGGTGAAATTTTTCTGAAAGACAAGCTTGCCGCCATCCGAAAGTCGCGCCACGAACGGCATATTGCCCCTTTTGTTCTTATTATCATCTTGTTTGGCGTGCTCGAACTTTGGCATCACGACAAGACAATGGACAACACCATCATTTCTTTCGCGGTCGGTGCTCTGGTCCTTGCTTACCTCAGGCGCAACCTGATTCCATTGATGCTCGCCAGTACCGCGAGCTTTACGGTTTTGTACTTCGGCTTGTTCTTGTGTGTGCTCGCTCTCTATCCGCAATTCGTTCGCTACTTTTACAATCTGCCGAACCTTTCCGGAATCTTCATTCTTGGCGTGCCCATCGAGGAGCTCCTGTTTGCTGCAACCGGGGGCGCAATCTGGAGCGTCGCTTATGAGTATGCGCACGGGTACCGTCTCGAGGCCGCCGGAGTGATCTGAGTTCTTCAGTAGCCCGGCTTGATTCCGAGGCTGACCACCGGTCATCCACCCCGCGCTGGAGTAATTTCTTCTCTGGTATCAGCCGATCCCATGCCACAAAATGGTTGCATTTTTCTTGGTTACCGAAGTAATATGAGGTTGAGCGTGGTTGTTAACGCTCGCTCCAATCGTGGTACCGCCCTTTCTTCCAAGGTTCAAGAGCCGTAACCAACTGTCTCGTCTGGGGTGACTTTCGCCCCGGGCTGGGTGCGGAGAGAAACCGTTTATGGCGTGGTACGCATATTGCCTCACCGAGCAGCAATCCCTCAATGGTACTCGCGCGCGGCGCCCCTTCCTGTTGGAAGGCATTCAAGGAGTCAACCAAGCCCCGGTTTTGAGCTATCCGAGCGGCGAATTTGCGGTAGTGGTCAGCGAATTTGACCGCCTGACCCAGCAACTGGAGGACAAAGCCGTCCTGGAGCATGCTCGCGTGGTGAGCGTGTGCTTCCGGCACGGAACGGTGCTGCCCTTCCGCTTTGGCACGCTCTTCGACAGCGACGACGCCCTGCGGCAGGCCGTACGGGGCAATCGACGCGCCTTTGGGCAGAGCGTCGCCCGGCTCCGTGGCAAGGCGGAGATGCACTTGAAGGTCATGGTTCGTGATGGCTCTCTGCGCGCGGCCATGGCGGATGTACAGCTGCCCGACACGGTCGGCGGCGAGTACCTGATGAAGCTGCGGGAAAAGGCTTCCAAAGATCGCGAGCGCCAGACCAAGGCGCGGGCGCTGTCGGTCCAGGTGCACAAGATGTTCAATCCGCTGGAGGAAGAGATCAGCTGCAAGCGCGTCAATACCGATGGGATGCTGATCGACATCGCTCACCTGATCGACTCCAAAGCGGTGGAGAAATACCAGAACCGTTACAGCAGCGCCGCCAAGCAGCTGAAGAACTGCGAGATTTCCGTCAGCGGGCCCTGGCCGCCGTATCACTTCTTGCCAGGCAAGCTGCGCACCGTGGCGGGAAACTCGTAAGCGGGACTGATACCCTCAAACCACCGCGGTCACCGTGAGACATTTGATTTCGCCGGTGTCCGCGGTGACTTGTCATCCTGAGCAAGCCGCTTTTGCGTAGCGAAGAGCCTGTCCTGAGCGAAGTCGAAGGAATCTGGACGAGCCGCGCGAAGCAAAGCCTGCCCTGAGCGAGCGAAGCGAGCGCGTCGAATGGGCGCTCTTTGCGGCGCGATACTCTTGCGTTCGGCTCGCTTCCTTATCAAACTGACCCGCTACCCCCCAAATTGGAACAGTGCCCTGCAGCCAATGTGCAGGAATCTGCAGTCTGGTTCCCCTTGGACCTTCTTCAGGGGTGCTTGCTCCTGCTCTATCCATGATCTAACCGTCCTATTTTCATAGCGATGTATCTTTGGCATCACAGTCACATGTGACTGTGACCTTTGGCCGGGCAAGTGCTCCTTTGACACGTCAATGAAGAGGCCGCCGACGAAATGACCTTCACTCTCTGTTCTCGACATCTCTCTGAATGCTGGCCCGGCTGGCGGGCTGGCTTCTTGTATCGCCTTTCCTGACTCCTTCCTGACCTTGCCTCTTTGAATAGTGGCCCCAGAAATGGGGCCGCTTTTTCTTTTTCCTTTCCTGACCGCATCCACTTACACTAGGCGATTCGATTATGCGCATTCAAACCCTTGCTTTTCTCCTGATCCTCACCCCTGTGCTGCTTTCGCAGGACCAGCCCGCCGCCCAGGCTGCTTCCTCCCACTTGCAGAACGAGCTGGCTACACTGCGCGACGCCGCCCTTGCCGACGATTACGCCTATCAGCAAGCCGCCCACTTGACGGACAACATCGGACCTCGCGCCACCGGTTCGCCGCAGGCGGAAGCTGCCGTCCAGTACGTGGCCGGCGAACTGCGCCAACTCGGGCTTCAGGTCCAGTTGGAAGCAGTTCAGGTCCCGCACTGGATTCGCGGCACGGACACCGCCGAACTCATCGAGTATCCCGGACAGGTTCCAGCCACCACGCAGAAAATTGTCGTGACTGCGCTCGGTGGCAACACGCCCACAACTGCCGACGGCCTAACCGCAGAAGTCGTGGTGGTGAAAAGCTTCGACGCGCTCAAAGCCCTCGGTCGCCCTCAAGTGAAGGGTAAGATCGTTCTCTTCGACGTGCCCTTCGACAAGCAAAAAGCTGCGAATGGCATGGCCGGGGAAGCTTACGGCGAGGCCGTCGCGTACCGTCTTTCGGGAGCAAAAGAAGCGGAGGCACTGGGCGCAGTCGCCTCTCTGGTGCGCTCCGTAGGCGGGGCCGATTATCGTCTGCCGCATACCGGATTCAGCACTCCAACGGCGATTCCCGCCGGCGCGGTCACCAGCGAAGACGCAGCCTTGATCGCGCGGCTCAGTTCGCAGGGCAAAGTCCGCATGCACCTGACGCTGACGTCCCAGACCGGACCGGACGTGCTCAGCCACAACGTCATGGCCGATCTCAAGGGCTCGGAGCATCCCGAGCAAATCGTCATCGTCTCCGGCCATCTGGATTCCTGGGACCTGGGCACCGGCGCGATTGACGATGCGGCCGGAGTGGCCATTGCGATGGAGACCGCCCAGCTGCTGCAGCAACTTCACCTGCATCCCAAGCGCACCGTGCGCGTGATTGCCTGGATGGATGAAGAAAACGGCGGACGCGGGCTCGACGCTTACGCCAAAGATTACGCTGCGGAATTTGCCAACCATGTGGCAGCCATCGAAAGCGATCTGGGCGCCGCGCATCCGTTTGGATTTCAGGCCAAGATCAATCCCAGCGCGCTTCCGCTGCTGAAACCGGTGCAGGACGTTCTGCAAAGCTTCGGCGCGAATCTGATCGAGCTGATTTCCCGCAGCCCCGGTTCGGACATTGCGCCGCTGGCCAAAGCAGGAGTTCCTGCCTTTGGTCTGCTGCAGGACGGACGAACATACTTCAACTACCATCACAGCGCTGCAGATACGCTGGACAAAATTGTTCCCGAGGAGTTGCGCGAGAACGCCGCCGCCATGGCTGTTCTAGCCTACGCGCTGGCGAATCTGCCGGAGCCGCTGCCGCGGTGAACGCGATATCGACGAGTCTGGTCGCTCAACGCGCCCGTAAGAAAGGTCCCCTCTCGACGCCCGGACGCAGTGCCTCAACCGAGTGCGGGGTAGGGTCCCGTCAGTGTTCTTTGCCGCGTGCGGCGGAAACTCGCATGGGGTAAATCTCGAATCGGTTCAGTCCGGCTCTCACTGACGGGTCACCTTCGCCAAATCGCCGCGCCTCGGCTTCGCTCTCGACTTCCAGCACCGCCAGCCCGAAAGCCCCACTTGTTGCCATGACTGGGCCATAGAGCAGAAGTCTGCCCGCCGCAAAATGTTCGTCAAAATAACGGGCGTGCGCCTCCATCAAGCGGCTCTCCTCGTCCGTGATGTCGTGCGGAAAGGTCGGACGGGGAGGGATCAGCTTGAAAAAGTAGTGCTGTTTGGCCATGGCAGTGAATTCTAAACCACTTCGAGGGCCTTGCACTTCCGGTTCACACCGCCCCACCCCCAGTTGACGCATCTCGTTTCCGGCGCATATCATCAAGGATTGCCCAAGGCCAAAAATTTAATCAGGAGTCGAGGTCTTTCTAGTGAAGTTAGCATCCATGGACAAGAAGAAGCTGGATTCGTTCAAGAAGAGACTGGAAACGCGGCAGCAGGAGTTGCGCCGCATGGTTTCGCGTACCGAGCAGGATGGGCGCACGGTGGATGAAGACTCGGCGCAGGACATCGCCGACCGCGCCGCCAGTTCTTATAACAAGGAATTTCTCTTTCACCAGAGCAACAACGACCGCCAGCTGCTGCAAATGGTGGAGAACGCGTTGTCGCGCATTCGCGAAGGCACGTTCGGCGAGTGCATCTCCTGCGGCAAAGAGATCAATCCTAAACGGCTGGAAGCGGTGCCGTGGACGCGGCACTGCATCGAGTGTCAGGAAAAGCTGGAGCAGGGCCGGCTGGAAGAAGCCTCGCGCTGACTTCCGTCTGCTCGACTGAAGCATTGCCAGCCCACGCAAATAATCGTTAGAAGGGAAGTTTGTGCGCGCAGAAACTCGCCATCAACTGAAACAGGACCGGTTTAGCCGGGTCACCATCGACGCGGCCGAAAAGACCGTTCACTGGTCTGCGGAACATCAAAGTAAGCTGGCGATTGCCGGGTTGGTGGTGCTGATCGTCGCCGGAATTGCCCTCGGCGGCTGGTACTACCTCAACCAGCAAGACCAGAAGGCCAGCGTTGAGTTCAGTCAGGCAGTCCGTACGATGGATACTCCGGTGCGGCCGCCGAACATGCCGCCGCAGCCTGACCAACCGAGTTTTGCCAGCTCACAGGAGCGCGCTACCGCAGCGCGCAAGCAATTCCAGCAGATTGCCGACAAGTATCCGCACACCCACGCAGCCGATTTCGCCCATTATTTTATCGGCCTGACTTCCGCCGACCTGGGCGACAACACCACCGCTGAGCGCGAACTGCAGCGAGTGGCTTCGTTCCACAATGCCGATCTTTCCGCTCTGGCGAAGTTCGCCCTGGCCTCGGTGTATCGCAACACCAATCGCAACCTGCAAGCGATCGAGCTTTACAAGCAGTTGATTGCGAAGCCGACGTCAACCGTCGGCAAGGTGACAGCGCAGATGGAGTTGGCTGCCACTTATCAGTCGGCCAACCAGCCGCTCGAGGCCAAGCGGCTGTACGAGCAAATTAAGAAAGAAAATCCGTCTAGTGAGGCCAGCCAAATGGCTGATGCCAAGCTGCAAGCGCTGAAGTAGATTCTCCTCAACGCCCTCCTCCGCGCCTCTGTGTCTCTGTGGTTGGAACTAGGCTTCCCGGAACAGCTTCGTCCATTCTGCAAGTGGCGTTGCTGGAGCCAGCGCCGGCTTCAGGTTGGTAGCAACGTGCTGCTTGTGTCCCATGCCTACCAGCGCTGTCGTAAGTCCCGGAGCCGAACGGGAAAACTGAATCGCATTCTCGGCATCGGTCTTCTGGCCTAACACTTTGTCTACAAACTCCGGCAGAGAATGCGCGAGTTGTCCTTGCTGCAGAGTCGCGCTGCCGATCACGGCGATGCCCAACTTGGCGGCCGCTTCGAGCAGCGACATTTTCTGCCCACCCAGTCGCTGATTCACCAATGCATAAGCCTCGGGCATGGCGAGGTTGAAAGGGAGTTGAATGAAGCGAAAATGGTGATCGTTTCCGCCCGCCTCGCGCGCAATTTCAACCGCGTCGGCGACGCTGATGTGATCCCTCGACCCTTCCGACAGCCGATAGGCACTCCAGGTGGCCACTCCGTAGTAACAGATCTTTCCAGCTTTGATTTGCTTTTCCAGCATCACGAACGCGTCGCGCAGACGTTGCTGGAAGATCTCACGGGACACGCCTGCCAACTGCGATTCCGGGTTGTGTACATAGAAAACGTCGATGGTGCCGAGCCCGAGATTGCGCCGTGATCGCTCGATCTGATTTTCGAGATACGCCGGGGCGATGCAGTGCATTCCCCCGGCAAGCTGCGCAGGATCCAAAATGCCCGGCTCAACATACTCACGTGTGAAATACGCTCGGGGATCGGGCGGCAGGTTGCCGTCAAATGATAGATAGCCGGCCTTGGTGCAAACCACGACCTCGTTGCGTGCCACTTCGCCTGAGTTGACCAGCCGCTGCAGTGCGGCGCCGATGTTGCGCTCGGAACGCTGATGGCGGTAATTGATGGCCGTGTCCAACAGGTTGATGCCGGAGCGCAGCGCCGTCGAAATGGCTTCGGTGTAGTCCTGGTCGGCAGCTTGATCCGGACTGCCGAGATACGTGCCCACTCCCATCGAGGGATACCAGAGTTCACCGGCTCCGGGGACCTGCTCGGGTCGGCGAAAGTGCCCGGCGGCGCGCAGTTCTGGAAAGCGGTCGCGATAGCGGGCGGTTCCTTCGGCAGTGGCGTGGCCGGGAAGCATAGCGGACAGTGTAGCAATGTTCTCTTCTGTGATTGTCATCGTGCGCGAGCCGCGCGAACCGTCGTTGGGTGCCCCATCCTTTCGCGTTCTCTGCGAAAAGGGTGGGAGGCAACTAATCGCGCGCTTGGCTCGCTTCTTTGTTAAACATCATGGTGGTCATGTTATAATGACCATAGTCATTAAGGAGTGTCTATGAAAACAGTTCCAGCTGGCCAGTTCAAGGCCCGCTGCCTCAAGATCATGGATGACGTCCAATCGACCCGCGAACCGGTAGTGATCACAAAGAAAGGACGGCCGGTGGCCAAGCTGGTCGCGGTCGAAGCCAGGCCCACAGATGTGTTCGGCTGCATGAAGGGTGAAATTGAGATTGTTGGAGATATCGTGTCTCCAGCCATCCCGCTGGAAGACTGGGAAATTTACAAGTGATCTTCCTCGACACTCACGTTCTGGTGTGGCTGGCGTCCGATGAAGACCGGCTTTCGCGCCCAGCAGCTTCAGCGATTCGGCGCGCCCGGGCGAGCGACGGATTGGCCATCTCCGACATCGTCATCTGGGAGGTAGCTTTTCTTTTCGCGCGTGGAATTCTGCGAACGCACGCCACAGTGGAAGCGACGGTAGAGAAGTTGATTACCAACACCGGGGTGATTGTGAGGTCCATCAATAGCCAAGTCGCGGCCATAGCGGCGCAGTTTCCTGACGACTACCCGAAAGATCCCATTGATCGTCTGATCGGGGCGACAGCCCTGGCGGAAGGCCTGCCACTCGTCACTCTAGACGAGCGAATCCGCAAAAGCCCCCTGCTGAAGACGATCTGGTGAGGCCACTGCCGTTACCTTCGTAAGCCCTCGCAAGACTTTCCGCCATAATTTCGTCATTGGTGTCGGGGACAATCCTGAAGATAGAGCTTTCAGGAGGTCCCATGACGTCAACTTCCGCTCGGCACGTTTTCCTCGTGCTGCTCGCCGCGGTCGCCTGCTGTTTGCCTGGTTCCGGCCAGTCTGTCTCCTCAGTACCTGACTCAATTTCCACATCCGACCAAAACCTCAGCGTGGCCGACCTCGCGCGCCGGGCACGCAAGGACCGTACCAAGGAAATCCAGATGTCGGATGCGGATGCCAAGGAATTATTCGAGTCCGTGGACAAGATCATCGCCTTCGCAGCGGAAGACACCGGCTTTCCCAGGCGTGCCGACGTGAAGCGGCGGCTGGTTGGCTCCGATGAGGTCGAGAAGTATACCCGGCAACAAGAGAGCAAAGCGGAGTTCGCCCAGCGCTTCGCGCGCTCTGAATTAACCATGAAAAAGTTCGGTTACCTGCCCAGAGATTTCAACTTGCGCGAATTCTTGGTCAAGTCCAACGGGAAAGACGTCGCCGCCTACTACGATTTCGAAACCAAAACAATTTCCATGCTGAACTGGATTCCGCTGGATCGACAAGCGCCGATCCTTGCTCATGAGCTGACCCATGCGCTGCAGGACCAGAGTTACGATCTGAAAAAATGGTTGAAAGATCCCGACGAAGGCAATCTCAACCGGCAGCCGGACGACAACCTCGACTCTGACGAAACTCCCACTCCCCGGCTCGCTGTAACCGAGGGCCAGGCGCAGGTGGTTTCTGTGGACTACGTTCTGCAACCCGCAGGACGCAGTCTGCTCACCACTCCAGGCATTATTTATCAGATGGAAGATCCGATCGTGAAGGCGGTCGCGGATTCCGAACTGCTGCACTCTGCGCCGATGATCATGCGAGAAATGGGCACGTTTCCTTACCGCGCCGGTCTGATCTTCGAAGGAGAACTGTTGCAAAACGGCGGCAAGGATTTGGCCTTCGCCGGAGCATTTGCCCATCCGCCGCACACCACCCATGAAGTTCTGCAGCCGAAGGCTTACCTCGATCACCAGAAATTGGCAGTGATCCATATTCCCGACACGAGGCAGATTCTTGGCGCCCAATACACCGTATACGACTCCGGCGCCATCGGTGAGCTCGATGTCCGGGCGCTGCTGGAACAATTTGGAGAGAGAAAATCCGCCGACGACCTCGCCGCCGCATGGATGGGCGGGCGATACGTCGCCTTCCGCAAGACCGAAGCGGCGGCGGCTTCCAAAGACCCGACCACGGCGGACCTGGCGTTGCTGTACGTTTCGCGATGGAAGTCGGCGCAAGTCGCTGAGCGATTTGCGCATTTCTATGCGGTCGCAGCAGCGCAACGTTACCCGAACGCGACACCTCAGCCTGCGGATTCATGCGCCGGTCCGAAATGTCCGGTTTCCTCGGTGAAGCTTTCCACCGACGAGGGGCCGGTCATCATCGAGCAATGGGCGGACAACACCGTGGTCGTCTCCGAAAGCTTCGACCCAGGAACCGCTGCGAGATTGGTTAGCGCCGTCATGGAGGGTAAGTCGGAAACCCACGCGGACAATCTCCGCCACGACGAACTCGGGTTGCGCCTGTATGAAGCACCAGGATTCTCTGCGTTTCAGGCGCAGATCGGAGAAGCGATCCTGAAGGGACTCGCCCAGGTCGCCAGCAATCCCTGATTTGTCATCCTGAGCCAGCGTCTCTAGCGAAGCCGAAGGAATCTGAGCGAGCCGCGCGACCAGTCGCGTTCTTTGCGACAGAATCAATCGCGCGCGTTCGGCTCGCGCCCTTTGCCAACCTTCACCTCCGCACCAAACTTTGACGTTTCACTTTTTCCCGCTGGTTCAGTACGATGTCAGCCATATTCCAAGGTCCAGGGAAAATGGCCGACTTCTCTCTTCGCGTCAATGGAAGTACCCGCAAAGTCAGCGTCGCGCCGGAGACGCCTCTGCTCTGGGTGCTGCGTGACACCCTGCAACTGACTGGCACAAAGTTCGGCTGCGGCGCCGGCCTCTGTGGCGCCTGCACTGTACATCTCGATGGCGGGCCGGTGCGTTCGTGTTCGCTGCCCGTCTCACAAGCCACGGGAAGAAGCATCACCACGATTGAGGGCCTGTCGGCAAACGGACTTCATACCGTGCAACAGGCGTGGATCGCTGAGCAGGTGCCGCAGTGCGGATACTGCCAGGCCGGCCAGATCATGGCAGCAGTTGCGTTGTTGGCGAAGACGCCTCAGCCCTCGGACGATCAAATCACCCAGGCGATGTCTGGCAATCTCTGCCGCTGCGGGACGTACGACCGCATCCGGCGTGCGATTCATCGCGCCGCTGGCCAGGGAGGTGTGCGATGAGTCCGCTCTCCCGCCGCGAGTTCATTGCCGCTGGCGTTGCCGCGGGCGCCGGGCTGGTGATTGGCTTCTATCTGCCTCACGGGACGTCCGACAAGGACGCATTCGCGCCAAATGCCTATCTCAAGATCACGCCTGACGGCAAAATCACCGTCGTCGTCGCGCGCTCGGAGATGGGCCAGGGCGTGCGAACCTCGCTGCCTATGATCCTCGCCGAGGAACTCGAAGCCGACTGGAAGCAGATCGCCATTGAACAGGCTGGGGCAAGCACTCTTTATGGCGATCAAACCACCGGCGGCAGTGCCAGCGTGCGCACCACGTGGGACCCAATGCGCAAAGCAGGAGCAGCGGCACGAGAGATGCTGATCACCGCCGCGGCCCTGCAATGGGGCGTCGCGCGCGCAACCTGCAAGGCTGAGAACGGCAGCGTTGTTCATTCCGCGTCGAACCGCCGCCTCAGTTATGGTGAACTGGCCGGCAAGGCCTCGACGTTGCCGGTTCCCACCGATCCGCCATTGAAGCAAGCGAAGGACTACATCATTGTCGGCAAGCCGGTTCCGCGGCTCGATGTCCCTTCCAAGGTGGACGCCACTGCCGAATACGGAATCGATTTTCGTCTTCCAGGCATGAAATATGCCGTGCTGGCGCGATGTCCAGTGATCGGCGGCAAGGTTGCAAACTTCGATGACAAGGAGAGCAGAAAAATTCCCGGCGTCAGCTACGTAGGAAAGATCGGTGATTCGGCGGTGGCCGTCGTGGCCAACAGTGTCTGGGGTGCGATGGAAGGCCGGCGAACATTGAACATTCAATGGGACGACGGCCCGAACAAGAACCTGAATTCTGCTGCCATCCTTGAATTGTTCAAGGCCTCAGCTTCCGGCAAAGCCGCGACTCTATATTCGGTCGGTGACGTCTCGAAGGCCTCCAGCCGCCGGATCGAGGCTTCCTACCAGGTTCCGTTCATGGCGCACGCTGCCATGGAGCCGGGCAATTGCACTGCTCATTTTCGCGGATCGAGTTGCGAACTGTGGGCGCCCACGCAGGTGCCGCAGGATGTTCGCGATTCCGTGGCCCAGGCGACTGGACTGGCTCCCGATCAAGTAACAGTAAACGTCACCCTCATGGGTGGAGGATTCGGGCGGCGCCTAGAGCATGATTACGGCGTGGAAGCGGCTTTGGTTTCGAAGGCGGCGAACGCTCCGGTCAAAGTCATCTGGACCCGCGAAGACGATATGCGGAATTCCACCTATCGTCCCGCTAGCTTTCACCAGATGAGAGCAGCGCTGGACGGCGCTGGCTGGCCGGTCGCGTTCTCGCACCGAATTGTTTCGCCGTCGATCAACGCGCAGAAGGGTTCGCCCGGCGATGCAGGAGTTGATTCCGATCTCAAAGATGAAGCCGCGTTGATATATTCGTTTCCCAGCGCGTTGCTGGATTACGTCGCTCCAGAAACGCCGGTGCCTTTGGGCTGGATGCGATCGGTCTACGCGCTGCAAGCAGCTTTTGCCTCCGAATCGTTCATTGACGAACTGGCAGCGGCGGCGGGAAAAGATCCGCTCCAATATCGCCTGCACTTGCTCGCCACCGACGAAGATATCAAGTTTTTCGACACCACGTGGCGCCCGGCCCGGATGCGCGGCGCGCTGCAACTGGCGGCGGAGAAAGCGGGCTGGGGCAAGCCCCTGCCCGCCGGGCGTTATCGCGGCGTCGCCTGCTTCGGCTGCTTTGGTACCTATATGGCCGAAGTGGTCGAAATCTCAATGGAGAACGATCAGCCGCGTGTGCACCGTGTGGTTGGGGCGATTGATTGCGGGCAAGTGGTGAATCCCAACATTCTGGAGCAGCAGATTCATGGCGGAGTGATTTTCGCCTTGACCAACGCTTTGCGCGCGCAGATTACGATCGACAAGGGACGCATCGTCCAGGGCAACTTCGACGACTACGCTTCCGTCCGCATGAATGAAGCGCCAGTAGTCGAAGCCTATTTTGTGCCGAGTGCAGACGCGCCGACCGGCGCAGGTGAGCCGCCGGTGCCTCCGCTGGCTCCGGCGTTGTGCAATGCAATTTACGCCGCGACCAAGAAGCGGATCAGATCGCTGCCGATTCTGAGCTGAGATCTCACATCGTCCCCAGCCACTTAACTGGCAGGTGCGCTGCCAGAGCGTTGGCCAATCGTTCATCGGCGGTGACCATCTCCGTTGATGATTGAACCGCGAGTGCGACGTAGAGACTATCGTAGAGACTATCGTAGACACTTCGGTTGAAACGAAGGGCTATCTTCATCGCATCCTCTATCAAATCGGAGGATGCGCACGTGAGAACGCTTAGATTCGTTACGTCCCCAAGTGTAGCCCACATTCGGGTCGTGGAAATCCTATTGGTTCGCACTGCTTTCCACAAAACGTTGCCAATCTCCGCCCAAAAGAAGTCAGGGATGACAAAAGCAATTTCGCCGCGGGAATGAGCATCGAGCAACTGCTTCGCTTCCAATGTCAACGGTTCGTTTTCGGAGGGCAAGAACCACTTGGCGGCCACGCTAGCGTCAAGCACCAGGGCCTTCAACGCTCCCGGTCCTCGCGCAGCATTTGCTCGGTGCTGGGGAACGGTCCGGGTGTAAGCGGTGCCGCGGTACGGTGCTGTTCCAGTCGCTGGAACAATTTGCGTCGCTTCTTCAACTCCCGCCCGCTGGGAAAGTTCTGCTCCAGAACCGTCAGGACCTCGGCCGCAATCGAGGTACGCCGTTTCCGGGCCTGAGCACGCAGAGCTTCGTAGAGTTCTTTGGGAACATTTTCAACGTAAAGTGTTGCCATATGCTTCCCTATGCTACAACTAGTTTATCATAGGAGCACCAGTTGCGGTATCAGCGATCCTATGATCCCAACCCCTCACCGTCCGCCGAATTGACGGTTGTTCAGGCGAAGGACCAGGCTCACGGTTAGCCGAAGATTGTTTTGGGGCTGCACTGCGGCGACAGAGTTAAAGAACGCGGTGCGCAGATAGTCTCCGCTGACCCGAACTGCGAACGGCCCCATGATCGAGCGCTCGAACCCTCCCCCCAGAGCATAGGAGAACCGTATCTGATATCCATGAAAATAGTCGGTGACGCTCAGTGGCACGGCGCCGTCGACCAGACCCGCACCAGCCAGCCCGTGAACGAACACGGCGGTATTTCGGTACTCAAGGGGATAGAAGACTGGACCACCGAGAAAGCTCAATACATAGCCCTGGTGTCCAGTGCCCAGAACATTGGAATTGCGGGCGTAGTTGGAATCGATCGTCGCGCCCCAGTGCCGATTGAATCCGACGTGGCCGCTAACATCCACCCCGTTGAGGTTGACGCGCCCGGCGTTGGGAATCGACATGGTGACGTAACTGTAACCGGCGCTTACATCGTAGACCGGCCCCCTGGCGGCCGGCGGAACTCCTGTATCAAAGTTTTGCGCCAGCGCGGGTAAGACCAGCACGAGTAAAAAGAAAAAGACCTTTTCGATGACCCTCATCGTTTTGCGTGTGCGTTCGGGTAGTGACACTGATTGAAACCCGCGATAACGCGTAGCCATTCCTTTTGCTCCAAGGGGGATACCGATCCCAGCGAGGCCTGCGGGCACCGGCACTATTCAAAATACGGGTTTGGAAGAGGGCCATAAACGTGTCCACGGTTGCCGACCTTACGTAACGACCCATGATCGTCTTCTGACAACGGCGAACCAAGACATGCCGATCAACAGAAACTGCAGTCCGTTTCTTGACACTCCCTCGCGCCCGCCTTTATTCTTAATTGTTGCTCCCGAAAGAGTTACGTCCTTAGCTGGCTCCGCGTCGTAGGCTCTATGGAGGGAGGCGCGGGGGATTTCCATGTTGATCGAAATCCAAGAATTGGAACACCAAGCGATCGATTTTGACGAGGAGTTCCGCCCCGGCATGATCGATCTGGGTGCAGAATTTCGGCAGACCTCGCCGTTGCGCGCCAGCGGACGCGCCCAACTGGTGCAGGAGCTGCACGGCAAGCACCAGAAAATAAATGACATCCGTCTGAATGGCCGGCTGGCCACCAAGCTCGAAACCGCCTGCGCGCGCTGCCTGGAGCCGGTGCCGCTGGACGTGAAACGCGATTTCGATCTCCTCTACCGGCCCTTGGGCGCCGACGCCGGCCGGGATGAGATGTCAGTGACCGATGCCGAGGCGGAAATCAGTTATTATCAGGGCGAAGGGTTACTGCTGGAGGATGCCCTGCGCGAGCAGGTGTTGCTGGCCGTTCCTTTGAAGGCCATCTGTCGGCAGGATTGCAAGGGGCTGTGCCCGCACTGCGGGACCAACCTGAACCAGGAGCAATGCTCGTGCGCCGCGCCGGCGGAAGACCCTCGCTGGTCAGCGTTGAAAGAAATTCGCAGCAAGTTGGAACACTGATTGATTAATCCGGCGGGCCTGAAGAGCCGAGCCGTCAAACAAGGAATCCCAGATGCCAAATCCAAAACGGCGACACTCGAAGGCACGCACCGGCAACCGCCGCGCTCATGATTCTCTGACGACCCGTTCCCTGTCGGAATGTCCGAATTGCCACGAGCGGAAATTGCCGCATCGTGCCTGCCCCAAATGCGGTTACTATAAGGGCCGCGAAGTTCTGGAAGTCAAAGAAGCCAGCTAGCCCACAACCATGCCGAGCGTCATAGCTCTGGACGCGATGGGTTCGGACCGCAGGCCGAAGCCTGAGATCGAAGGCGCGATCCAGGCAGCGCGGCACTACGATGTCCGTGTCTTGCTGATCGGCCCGGAAGCCGCTCTCCGCACGGAATTGGCGCGCTATCCAGGCGCGGCGGGATTGCCCATCGAAATCGTCCATGCCAGTGAAGTCATCGGCATGCAGGACCACGCCGTGCAGGCGGTCCGCACTAAACGCGATTCCTCCATGCGCGTCGGTTTGCGTCTGGTGCGCGAAGGCCGCGCAAATGGATTCGTCACCGCCGGCAACACTGGCGCCGCCATGGCCACCGCGAAAATGGTGCTGGGCGCGATTCCCGGCGTGGACCGTCCCGCGCTGGCCGCAGTTTTCCCTACCATTCGGAACACGGCCGCCACCCTGCTTGATGTGGGCGCCAACGTGAATTGCAAGGCGCATAACCTGGAACAGTTCGCTGTGATGGGCGAGATTTATTTTCGCAGCATGTTCGGCGTGCCGCGCCCGCGTGTGGGATTGCTCTCCATCGGCGAAGAAGAGATCAAAGGCAACGAACTGACCCATGAAGCGTTCCAGTTGCTGAAGCAACTTCCGCTCAATTTCGTCGGCAACGTGGAAGGCCGCGACCTGTACAGCGGCCACGTGGATGTTATTGTGGCCGACGGGTTCGTGGGCAACGTCGCGTTGAAGATCTCGGAAGGCGTCGCCAATCTCGTCCGCAACACGTTGAAAGAATCGTTGCGGGCCACCATTACGCGGCAGGTGGGATACCTGCTGTCGCGCAGTGCGTTCGCCGACTTCAAGAAGCGCCTCGACCACACCGAGTACGGCGGCGCACCGCTGCTCGGCGTGAAGGGCGTCTGCTTCATCACGCACGGATCGTCCAATACCAACGCCATCAAGAATGCGATTCGGGTGGCGGCGGAATTTGCGCAGCGAGGGATCAACGAGAAGATTGAAAAAGAGCTGGCCGCGATCCGTCCGGCGCAGGTGACCACGTAAACCTTCCAATGACACTATCACCCATCGCTTTCCTCTTTCCCGGCCAGGGCGCACAAACCGTCGGCATGGGAAAGGATCTCACAGAAACGTATCCCATCGCGCGGCAGACTTTTGCCGAGGCCGACGACGCCCTCGGCTACAAGCTCTCTCAGTTCTGCTTCGACGGGCCAGAGGATCAGCTGCGTCTGACCGAGATCACGCAACCCGCCATCCTCACGGTCTCTATCGCCGCTTTGCGCGTCCTCGCCGAGAAAGGTCTGAAACCCGCTTTTGTGGCCGGGCACAGCCTCGGAGAATATTCCGCCCATGTCGCCGCCGGCACATTCAGCTTCGCTGACGCTGTTCGCACCGTGCGCAATCGCGGCAAATATATGCAGGAAGCTGTCCCCGTGAGCGTGGGCGCGATGGCGGCGATCCTCGGCATGGACCTCGATCAGGTCGCGGCGGTCTGTAAAGATGCGGCCCAGGGCCAAGTCTGTGAGCCGGCCAACATCAATTCGGCTGAGCAGATTGTGATCTCCGGCCACACTGCCGCGGTGGAACGCGCTGCAAAACTGGCCGACGAGCGCGGCGCCAAACGCGCCAAACTGCTGCCCGTCAGCGCACCCTTTCATTGTTCGCTGATGAAGCCGGCGCAGGACCGCCTGGCCGTCGACCTGAATTCTCTGAACTTCCATCAACCCGCAGTTCCAGTCGCCTGCAACGTGGACGCGGCATTAGTCAGAGATGCTGATCGCAGTCGCGATGCGCTGATCCGGCAAGTCACGGGATCGGTCAAATGGGAGCAATCCATGCGGCTGCTTTTCGCTCAAGGCGTGCAAACGTTTGTGGAAGTCGGCCCGGGAAAAGTATTGTGCGGCTTGTTGCGCCAGATCGACAGATCGAAGACTGGCTTGAATGTGGGCGATGAGGCGTCGCTGCAGAAGACGCTTGAGCAACTCGCCGCCCTTTGACCCAGCCGCACCTTCGGCAATCAGTTTCGCAACTAGTCACGCTACTGCGGCGTCAGCACAACCGCGTGCAGGTTACCCTTGCTGTCCTCGCCCGTAGCCACGATCTGTCCAGCGTTGTTGACCCCGTCGGCCTCAATCAGCGTCAATCCGGATCCCTTCGGCACCAGCGCGTTCAAATCCTGCATCTTCGTGCCGCTGTACACGATGGCGTGAACCGCACCATTGTTCAATTGGGCCTGGCCCACCACCACTCCCGAGTCATTGACGGCAAACCCCCACGAATCGCCCAACGCTTGCAGCGCACCTAGGTCCTTCATCTTTCCGGAAGTCTCGGTGATAAAAGCATGCGCCAAACCATTTTTCAAGTACGCGATGCCTGTGACCTGGTTGAGATTGTTGATCGCGTACGCCTGGCTCATGCCTCCGCCAAGCGATCCCAGCGCAATCATTTTTCCGTTGCGCCAGGCAAATCCGCGGAAAGGCGCATTCGGCTGATTGGTGTACGAGTATCCGACCACGACTCCAGCGTTGTTGATCCCTTCGGCGCTGTTCCACCAACTGGGACCTTCGGGGGAGCCGAGAGTGCCGAGATCGATCATTGTGCCGTTGCTGTAAAGAAACGGATGATTGCTTCCGTCTGCCGTCACCGCCGAGCCAACGACTTGTGCAGAATCGTTGATCGCATAGGCTACAGCCGATCCGCCGCCCAGGTCGCCGATGTCGATGAGCGAGTCGCCGTTTGAAATAAAGGCGCAATACGTGCCCGCCGCGTTCGTGGAGTATCCCGCGACCTGACCGGAGGTGTTGATGCCGTTGCCGATCCCTGAATTGCCGCCCAGCGTGCCGAGATTGATAAAGGTTCCATTGCTGTAAATGACCACGTCGCTGCTTTGGCCATTGCTGGGACCGGCGGAGCCAGTGACCTGGGCAGCGGCATTGATAGCACGCGGGGTGAAGAACCCATCACCGGCAGGCGCGCCGAGATCAACCATGGTGTAGGTTTGAGCTAAACAGAAAGATGCTGTCGCGATCAGAAGCAGCAGGAAACCGAATCGACCCAGGCTGGTGGATTTCATAAACGGCCTTTCTTTGAGATTTGTCTGGGGGCTTAGACTGGCGCATTGTGGCCGATGATAAGGCTTAAGTTGTCAGAAAAATGTAAAAAGTTTGTCAGAGCGCGATTTTGGGGATGTTGACCAGCGCGTGAAGCACTTTTCGCAGTCCTACTCTGTCAGCCAACTCAACCAGTTCCCGCACTCGATCTCATTCGGCGAAAAAGACAGTGTCCGGTCTGACTTCTGCACCCACACATAGGCGTGTTCGGCGCGCTGGTTCACCGTAACCCGCACAATCACCCCGCTGCCCCCGCTCGGACTGAACGAACAATCGACGGCGTAAGACTTCACCACGCCCCATTCTCCGCCCGGACCCCAGTCGCGATAGAAGTCGTTGAATTGGTAATTAGAATACTTCGATTGATGCTGCTTCCAATCGGGATCGTGAAACCACACTCCGTAAGCTGACTCGTAATCTTGTTTTTGTACTGCAGCGAAGAACTTGCCCACCGCAGACCGCTCGGGATAGTCGCGCAAGTGATATCCCACCCAGGCGCAGATTAGGACGACGATGACACCAGCGATGACTCGCATCCTGCGCCGCCGCGCGCCTGCGCCATCGTACTGCTGGGCATCCATCAGGGTCATGCTTCTCTAAGCATAACGGAAAAAGACTTCGAAAACACAGAGGACACAGAGTACACAGAGTACACAGAGAATTGATCGAAACTCGCACCCCTGTGTCCTCCGTGCCCTCTGTGTTGAAAGGTTTTTACAGCGTTCGCCGGAACAGCGGGGTCGCGATCGCCAAGGTGACCGCGGCGAAAATGGAGAGATAAATCATGTCTGGAACAATCGCGCTGAGTCCCGTTTCTTTCAACAGCAAAGACTTGAAGCCATGCACCGCGTAAGTGAATGGATCAGCTGCGGCAATGACGCGCAGCCACCGGGGAAAAGCCTGCACCGGATAGATCGACCCGCTGGGAAAAAACAGCAGTGTGTTGAGAATTCCGAAAATTGCCCGCGGCACCAGCGGGTCTTCCACTCGCACCATCAGCAGGAACATAAAAGTATTGAAGGCGATGGATGTAAGCAAAATCATAATCAGCAACCCCAGCATGGCGGCGGGATGAAACACCGTCCCCACCCCCGCCAGCAGCGAGCCGATTACGGTGATGACCACCCCGGTGAGCACCGCCTTGATCGCCCCCGCGCCGTTGAGGCCGAACACTAATTCCGTTTTCGTAATGGGCGTGACCAGATAGCCTTCATGCACGCCGCGAGCTTTGTCGTCGATGTAGAGCATGCCCCCGCCAATCATCACCGACACAAACATGGCCAGCGTGATCGAGCCGGGCAGCAGATATTTCATGTATTCGATATACGGATACAATTCCACAATCTGCAGGACCGTCTGCTGCAACATGCGGGGCGTGACCGCCGGCTGATTCAAAGCGTTGGTAATGTTCGCCATCTCGTCTTCCAGCGTCGAACTCATGAAATTGTCGCTGTTGTCGACGATCAATGCGATGCGTGGCTGCTCCTGCTCATACACTCGCCGCGAATACTGTGGCGGAATAATCACTGCGCCCTGAATTTTGCCATTGCGCACGTCTTCCATCGCGGTCTTGGGATCGTTGTAATAGACCGGTTCAAAGGTGCGCATGTTGGAGCGCACGGAGTCGAACGCCTCGCGGATTTTCAGCGCCTGCGTCCCGCCGTCCTGATCGACAAGTCCGAGTTTGGCATCGCGAATCTTGCCGCCAAATGCATTGCCCAGAATGATCAATTGCACCAGCGGAAAGATCATCGACGCCATCATTAGCGCCGGTGAACGGAAGAATTTGCGCATTTCGCGCTCGATAATGGCCATCATTCGATTCATGGCTGCAATCCTGGCCGCTGCGGCATCACAAATGCGTAGGCTTTCTGCAGTTCGTCGCGCAATTGCCGCCCTGTGTAATGGACGAATACGTCGTCCAGCGTGGTGTTCTGCACCGAGAGCGACTTCACGCCCACTCCTGCCTGCACCGCAGATTCCACCAGCTCCGTGGTGGTTTGCGATCCGTTGCTCGTCAGCACACGGTACATTGCCGCGCCTTCATGCTGGACCGAAGTGACGCCGCTCATCTTCTTCAACCGCTCCTCCCAATCGGCTGGCGCGTTGTCGAATTGCGCTTCGATCACGGTGGACCCGGGCACGCTGGCTTTCAGTGCCGCAGGACTGTCCAGCGCGACGAGTTTGCCGTGGTCCACGATCGCCACCCGGTCGCACAGCCGGTCCGCCTCATCCATGTAATGGGTGGTGATCAGAATGGTGAGCTGCCGATGGGCCTTAATGTTCGTCAGCATCTCCCATACGGCCACACGCGACACCGGATCCAGGCCCGTGGTCGGTTCGTCCAGAAAGAAAATCTGCGGACTGTGCACCAAGCCCCGCGCGATCTCCAGCCGCCGCCGCATACCGCCCGACAGGGTCTTCGTCTGCGCCTCACGCCACTTGGTCAAGTCCACCAGCTCCAGCAGCTCATCGATCGCCGCTTTCCGCTTCTTTGCCGGAACGTCATACAGCTTGGCGTAGATGTTCAGGTTCTCCTCAATGGTGAGATCGAGGTCGCTGGTCAGCGCCTGCGGAATTACGCCCATCGAGCGCCGGACTGCGTCCGGATGCTTCTGCACGTCGTGGCCTGCAATCCGGGCCGTTCCCTCGGTGATGGGAATGAGCGTGGTCATCATGCGGATCAGGGTCGACTTCCCCGCTCCGTTCGGACCCAGCAGCCCGAAAATCTCGCCCTCTTTCACCTGGAAAGAAATATGGTCCACTGCGATAAAGTCGCCGAACTTCTTGACGATCGATTCAACCTCAATCGCATTCACCGCGGAAGCTGCGTGGCCGTTGCCGCCCGACACGCCATTCGTTTTGAGATCGCCAATCACGGATTCTTCTCTGCCGCGGCCTGCGGCTGCGTCGCACCTTTCAGTTGCTCAGGTGAAATCAAAACTTGCGCGGTCATGCCTGGGACGTAAGCGCCCTTGGGATTGTCCAGCCGGACTTTCATCACGATCGTCCGGATGTCCCGCTTGCGCCGGTTCACGTCGCGCTGCGTGGCAAAGTCCGCTTCCGCGTGTTTGAAGAAGACTTTTCCCGACGTCGTTGTACCGCCGGGAAGCTCGATGCGCAGCGTGTCGCCCAGGCCGATGTGGTCGGAATCGGTTTCCGGAATGGCAGCGCGTACCCAGGTGTCGCTCAAGTCAACAATGGTGACGATCGGTTGTCCCGAGTTCAGCACCTCACCTTCCCGGGCGGCGCGCACCGAAACGGTTCCCGTGATCGGCGCATAGATTTTTGTGTATCCCAGCCGCACCTCAGCCTCTTTGAGCATGTCTTCGGCGTTGGCGAGTTGCGCTTGGGTCGATTCGACCGTGCGCTGTGCAGCGTGCGCCTGATGCGTGTTGGCAACAGCCGTGTTCAGATCAGCCTGCGCCGCGCTCACCTGCTGCTGCAACGACTGCACGACGGCTTTCTGTGCGTCCAGGTTCGTCTCCGCCTGCACGCGCTCCTGGTCGGACGACACGCCCTCCTTCGCCAACTCGACGGTCCGGCGGCTATCGCTTGCGGTGCGCTCCAACGTGGCCTCAGCCTGCAGCAACTGTGCGCGCGCCGAGGCCAGCCGCGCTTCGGCATTGGCCACGCTGCTGGTGGTCGATCCCTGCGTCGCTTCCAGCGTGGACTGCGTCTCGGCGACTTTGTATTTCAGACTGTCGATCGTCGCCGCAGCGGCGCGGGCCTCGGCCTCGAGTTCGGAAGGATCGAGCGTGGCGATCAGGTCTCCCTGCTTGACCTGCGTTCCTTCGTCCACCAGCAACTTCGACAGGCGGCCGGAAATCTGCGGGCTGACGATCACCTGGTTGGAATCCACCGTGCCAATCAGCACCAGATCGCGATTGCTCGGGGTCGAAACAAAATAATAGGTCAGCGAGATCGCCAGGATTACGCCAATCACAATCAGAAATTTATTGCGGACACTCATCAGGCCGCCCCCTTGCAGTTGCCGTCACACTGCTTATCTGATGTAACCCTATCGGACGTGGGTTCAGCCACACCGCCGTTTTCGGCGAATGGCGGTCTCTTGCCGGCAGGTTGCGGATTTTCGAGTAAAACGCGCAGCATATCGCGAAATTCGTCGCTCATGGTCACCGCACCGCTCCCTTCTGCAAGAACAGTGCTGCCGAGATGAAATCCAGCACCGCGGCCCGGCGTTCTGCGATTCGCTGCGGCGACAGCGGGTCGAACCCGGTAACGGTTTTCATTACCGGAGCGCTGATGAAATAAAACACCACCAGCGCCACCATGGAGGGAACGAACTGCATCGGGTTGATGGCGCGGAATTCTCCCGCCGCAATGCCTTCCCGGATCACCTCGCTCAGCCTTCTGTACAGCGGCTGGAAGTAGCGTCTGGCAATGCGCTTCAAATGCGGCGAGCCGTGGCCGGCGCGCATCATCTCCATCTGCACCAGGTTGCGATTGAATTTGTGGCTGGCAATGAAGTCGAAGTAGGTGCTGACATAGGTGAGCACTTTCTCTCGCGGAGCCAGGTCACGGTCGAGCACCGCCATCATGTGCTCGCCCAGTTGGCCGAACGCGAAATCGAGGGCCGCTCCGTAGAGCGTCTCCTTGTCCTTGAAGTAGTAGTAGATCAGCGCCTTGTTGACCTTGGCGGCGCGGGCGATAGCATCGGTCCGTGCCCCGGCCATGCCCTCCTGGGCAAACTCGCACAACGCTGCCTGGAGAATGGCGGCGCGGCTCTGGTCCGGCTGCCCGCGCGACCCGAAACGTGATTTGGGGACGGCTTTCATGTGTTAATTAACCAGTTAGTTAGATTGTATCCTATAGATCATGGATTCACAATCTCTTTTTCTCCTGCTCTACATACCACTTACGAGGAGCGCCCCGCTGCGGTTACAACGAGGAGTGGACGGTGAAGATGGGCCTGGCAAGCCGTCTGCGACGCCCTGTCTCGAATTCTTTCTCTGTAGCTCTGCGCCCTCCGTGGTGAAAAACTATCGGCTGTACTGGTTCTTCTTCTTGTCTTCGTGCCGCTCCATCCCAAGCTCGATCAGGCGCTCGATCAACTGAGGATACGACACCCCCGAGGCCGCCCACAGCTTGGGATACATGCTGATCGACGTGAAACCCGGCATGGTGTTGATCTCGTTCAAGTAAACTTTGCGGCTCTTAGGCTCCATTAAAAAATCCACCCGCGCCAGGCCGGAACAATCCACAGCCTTGAAAGCGCCCACGGCCAGTTGCTGAACTTTCTTAGTTTCCGCTGTCGTCAGTTTCGCGGGAGTGATCAGTTCCGACCCCTCGTCCAGGTACTTCGCATCGTAATCGTAAAATTCTTTGCTGGGCACGATCTCGCCGGGGAGTGAAGCCTCCGGCCGGTCATTTCCCAGTACCGAGCACTCGATCTCGCGGGCCTTCTTTTTCCCGCCCACACCCTGTTCGATCACGATTTTGCGATCGAATTTTGCGGCCTCCTGGATCGCCGGACCAAGTTCCTTGCGATCATGCGCCTTGGAAATTCCCACCGACGATCCCAGGTTCGCCGGCTTCACAAACACGGGATACTTCAGCTTCGCCTCAATGAGCTTCTGAGTTTTCCTCGGACCAGCCTCCCAATCGCCGCGCAGAATCGTCACGTGTTTCACGATCGGCAGTCCGGCGTTACGAAACAAAGACTTCATGATGTCTTTGTCCATGCCGGCGGCAGAACCGAGCACGCCCGCGCCGACGTACGCTATGTCTGCCAGTTCCAGCAGTCCCTGGATGGTGCCGTCCTCGCCAAAAGTCCCGTGCAGCACGGGAAAGATGATGTCCACGTTGATCGCCCGGTCGGCAGCGCGTCGCGTCAGATCATGCTGAGTAGCGTCAGTCTGGAACGCGGAGAGCGAACCGCCATGCGGCTGCGGCTCAGGAGGAACAACGACAGCCTCGCCTTTCGCCAGAACGGCTGCGCCGGGCGTCGCCTCGGGATCACCAGCGCGAAGATGGCCATGGGGGGTGCGAGCGCCTTCGCCCGTCAGCAGCCTTTCTGCATCAGCCGCAGTGACCCAATGGCCTTCTTTGGTAATGCCGATTGGCACCACGTCAAACTTATCTTTATCGATGGCGTTAAAGACCGATGCGGCGGAAAGCAGCGAAACTTCGTGTTCGCCGCTGCGCCCGCCGAAAAGAATACCAACGCGAAGCTTCTTCATGACATTTCAGTGTGGACGGGAGCGGCCTGATGCGTCAATCGCTGAGCTGGTTCGTGCGAACCTACAGAATCTTCTTCCCAAACGCCGACAGCGCCAGCTCCACCGCCAGGTCTGCCGTCTGGTTGTGCTCATCGATCACGGGGTTCACTTCGACGATCTCCAGGCTCAACATGCGGCCATGATCGGCGATAATTTCCATCGCCAGATGAGACTCTCGATAAGTGGCGCCGCCGCGAACCGGTGTTCCGACGCCGGGCGCATCCTCGGGATCAACCCAGTCCATGTCGAGTGAAACGTGATAGCCGGCCGTGCCGCGTCCGGCCATGCGCAGCGCCTCTTCCATCACGGTCCTCATGCCGCGCTCGTCGATGTCGCGCATGGTCAGCACCTCAATGCCAGCCCGGTGCACGTTTTGCTTCTCAATCGCATCAATGTCGCGCACTCCCACGAGCACGCAATTCTCCGGCCTCACTTTGGGCGAAAAATTGAAGATGTTGCCCAACTCTGCAGGACCGAGGCCCATGATCGCCGCCAGCGGCATGCCATGAACATTGCCGCTCGGTGAACTGTCGGGCGTGTTGATGTCGGTGTGGGCGTCGATCCAGATAAGACCGATATGCTGGTTTTGCTTTCGATAAAATTCCGCAACTCCAGCCACCGTGCCCGCCGCCATGGAGTGATCGCCGCCCAGCGAAAGAGGCACTTTGCCCGCCTCCAAAGTCTTCAGCACCAGTTCCGCGTGTTTGGTGCAGGTCGCAGTAATTTCTTTAAGATACTTGGCGTTTGGAAGGCCCTCTTTCTTCTGCTCGGGAATGGCGACCGCGACGTTTCCGCCGTCTTCCACAATGTGACCCAGCGCTTCGAGCCGCGCTTCAAGACCCGCCACACGCACCGCTGAAGGTCCCATGTCGACGCCACGCCGTGACTGACCAAGGTCCAGCGGAACCCCGATCACGCGAATCTTCTTGGGAGTGATGCTGGAGTACGTTGGCACTGTGGTTGTCATAGTTCGGAGTTAACCGCACACTTCACATCCAAGCAATTGTCATCCTGAGCGGAGCAGTTCCGCTCGCATGCGAGCGGAGCGCGCAGTCGAGGGATCCCTACCCCCAAAACAATCTTAGGGATAAAGCCGATGCAACATTCTTGGGAACGGAATCGTCTCCCGCACATGCTCCAGCCGGCAGATCCAGGCCACCGCCCGTTCAATTCCCATGCCGAAGCCCGCATGCGGTACGCTGCCGTACTTGCGCAAGTCCAAATACCACTTGAAGGCTTCTTCCCGCAAACCGTGTTCATGAATCCGCCGCAGCAGGAGATCATACGACGCCGTACGCTGCGACCCACCGATAATTTCGCCGTATCCCTCGGGCGCCAGCACATCCACGCACAGCGCCAGATCCGGCCGCTGCGGATCTGGCTCCATATAAAACGCCTTCACTTTGGCAGGATAACGATGCACCATCACCGGCTTTTCGAACTGCGATGAAATATAAGTTTCGTCGGGCGAGCCGAGGTCCCCGCCGTACTCGAAATTGTTTTCCAACGCACCCTTGGCATGGGCTTCCTGCAGCATCTTCACTGCATCGTCGTAAGAAATTCGGGGGAACGGTGGCTCAATCTTCTCCAGCTTGGAAACGTCACGGCCGATGGTTTGCAGGTCGGCGCGGCGCTTTTCCAAGGAGCGCTTCACCAGGAAGCTGATGAAATGCTCTGCCAGTTCCATGATGTCTTCGAGCTGTGCATAAGCAACCTCAGGTTCCACCATCCAGAATTCCGTGAGATGACGTCGCGTCTTGCTTTTCTCCGCGCGGAAGGTCGGGCCAAATGAATACACCTTGCCCAGCGCCATCGCGGTGGCTTCGATATAGAGCTGGCCGGACTGCGTCAAGAACGCCTGCTCGTCGAAATAATCCACCGGAAACAGAGTTGTCGTGCCTTCACACGCCGCCGGAGTCAGGATCGGCGGATCGGTGAGGGTAAATCCGCGCTCGTCGAAAAAATCGCGGGCCGCTTTGATAATCTCCGCCCGCACCCGGAGAATCGCAGCCTGACGCGGCGTGCGCACCCACAGGTGACGATGCTCCATCAGGAAATCGACGCCGTGTTCTTTCAGGGAGATGGGGAACGGATCGTTCTCCGCGACGCGCTGGATGACCTGGACATTCGAAAGGTCCAGCTCGAAGCCCCCGGGTGCGCGTTTGTCGGCCCGCACTTTGCCTTCAACAATCACGCTGGATTCCTGCGTGAGTCCCTTGATGGCGTCGAAAACTTCAGGTGCAACCGCATTCTTCGCGACTACTCCCTGAATGACCCCGGAGCCGTCCCGAAATTGCGGAAACAGCAGTTTGCCGCTTTCGCGCAGGTTGTAGAGCCAGCCGCGGATGGTAACGCTCTGGCCCTCGTGCTTACCGATTTCGGCGATGGTTGTAACCGGTGATGACATGATGAGAAATTGGCAACTTGTAATTGGTGATTGAAGAACCAGACTTACAAATTACAAATTGCGAAATTACAAATTAGTTAGGCTGCGTCCAGCTTCTCGAATGTCTCTGGCATCTTCTCCGCCGGATTGATCTTCTCGTTCTCTTCGATCTCCAGCAGCAGCGGCGGCGTGTGCCGGGCTGAACGCAGCAACTCCACCGCCTGTTTCCAGTCAATCGATCCGTCTCCTGGCCAAAGGTGCGAGTCGCGGTCCTTCTTATTATCGTGAACATGAGTAGAGTGGACGTAATCCTTCACCGTTTCAAACGCCTGCGGCACATCGCTCATCAGGTGGGCGTGGCCAAAATCAAAGCAAACGCCCACATCGTCGAAATGCATTGCATGAATGAGTTCCACCAGCCGCTCCGGCGTGCACAGGTCGTTCGGAATATTCTCCAGCAGAATGCGCACTCCCAGCGGCTTGGCAAACGCCCGCAGGTGCTCGATGGATGTCATGGCCGCTTCGAATTTGTGCTCGTCAAACGACTCGCCTCCCACTCCGATGTGCTGAACCAGGAAGCGAAACGGAATCTGCTCGGCAATTTCCAGCGCACGTTTGATCTCGTCCATGGCCTCGATTCGGCCCGCACGGTCGGTCGAGGCCACGTTTATCGGCGCCGCGCCGGTGCGGCCCCATTCGTAGTCGGCGTATATCGGCGCATGCACGGAATTGAGCGGGACACCGCTGCCGCGGAACCAGTCCGCAATCTCGCGCACGTGCTGCTTGCGGTTGGCATAGTCGAGATGCTGGCGGGCCGCGAAGATTTCAATCGCCTGCGCTCCGCCGCGCTCTAATCCATCCAGCAGCCCGGGATGCAGCCGCTCTTTCACATACACGTAGGTGGAAATCGCTTTCAGCATTTAGTAGCCAACTGCCTTTCCGTTGTTTCGCCCGTCACTGGCGCCCAGGCGTTCGCCGGTTTTCACATCGATGGCGATGCATTCGCCATCGCTCCAATACGGCTCCCATTCACCCGCCACCGTGACGCCCACCTCGACCTTGTCTCCCATCTTCTGCAGCGCCTGGATCGTGTCCGGGGAAAACCACCGCTCCACGTTCACCTGATCGGGCAGCCACTGGTTGTGGAACCGCGGTGCGTTGACCGCTTCCTGGATGTTCATTCCGTCGTCCACCACTCCCATCAGAATGTTGGCCACAGTGCTGATGATGCGCGACCCTCCGGGCGAGCCCAGCACCAGAAATAGCTTACCGTCTTTCAGCATGATAGTCGGCGTCATCGCCGAAAGCGGGCGCTTGCCCGGCCCAATGGCGTTGGCCGGACCTTGGATCAGACCATAAAGATTGGGCACTCCTTGTTTGACGGCGAAGTCGTCCATTTCATCGTTCAGGAGAAAACCCAGATTCCCCGCCGTCACCCGCGATCCGAAACTGTCGTTCAACGTCGTCGTCACGGCAACTGCATTCCCGTCTGCATCGACCACAGAATAATGAGTGGTATGCTCCGGCTCACGGACCATAACCGGCGGCTCATGTCGCAGGGCGTATTGTTCGAGTTCCTCAAAGATTGCCGGCCTCTTCAAGTCTTTGCTGGCGCTCGAGTGCTGCGGATCGATCGACTCCCGCCAGGCCGCACCATATTTCTTGTCAATCAGCTGTGGAACCGGAATCTTGGCAAAATCCGGGTCGCCGAGAAACTCCGCCCGATCGTAATACGCACGCCGGAACGCCTCCACGGTGAGATGGACCGCTTCTGCCGAACGATTGCCCGCCTTCGCCAGATCGTAGGCTTCCAGAATATTCAGGATCTCGATGAGCGCAGTGCCGCCGGAAGACGGTGGGGGCGCGCTAATAATCTCGTAGCCACGATAAGTCCCGCGGACCGGCTCACGTTCTTTCACTTCGTAATGCGCAAGATCGTCGGCAGTGATCAGGCCTCCGCCTTTTTGCATGAATGCTGCCAACTCCTGCGCCATGGCCCCGTGATAGAAGTCGTCCGGATTGGCGGCAATTCGCTCCAGGGTGCGCGCCAGTTCGGGCTGACGCAACACGTCGCCCTGTTGGTAGTAATTGCCGTCACGCTGAAAAATGCGCCGCGACTCAGGGAACCTGGAGAGGTCGTGGTCATTTTTCATATCTCGCGCGTCTTCCCACGCCAGCGCATAGCCGTCGCGAGCCAGCTTGATCGCCGGCGCCATCACTTGAGCGAGTGTCAGCTTCCCGTAGGTTTTCTCGGCATAAACCATCCCGGCAACCGAGCCGGGAACCCCGATCGATTTGTATCCCACAACGCTTGCATCCTGAATGACGTTGCCTTGCGCGTCCAGATACATGTTGGCCGTCGCGGCTGCGGGCGCCCTTTCGCGATAGTCAATAAAATGCACTTTCCCGTCCGCCATACGCACCAGCATAAAACCGCCGCCGCCAATATTGCCGGCTTGCGGATGCACTACCGCCAGCGCGAAACCAGTGGCAACCGCAGCGTCCACCGCGTTGCCGCCCGCGCGCAGGACTTCCACTCCCGCACGAGAAGCCAATTCATGCACGCTGACCACAATGGCGTGCGGCGCATGCACCGGCCGCACCGATCCCGCATAGCACGGAATGACGACGGCGAACAGCACAGTCAGCGACAACACCGTTCGTTTGCAGCTGATTCGCATGGGATCCGCGGTTGCGGGCGACTCTGGCCCGGAACGCCGAAGGCAGCCCGGCTCCTGCGTGGTCAGGAAACAGGCTTTCGGCAGAACTTTGAGGCTAGCTTAGCAGGTGAGTGAGAGTCAAATGTGATTGCAGAAGACACGGCAGTTGGGTGATGATGCGGCTGCTGCAGCCCGAGATTGTTCCCATGGCCGAGGCCCTCTACCGAACAGCGAACAAATCCGACGTTCCCGCGATGGCGAGAATCCGCGCCGCCGAATGGGGATCCGACGAGTACTGGCGAGCCCGCATTTCGGCATACATGAACGGCGCTGCCCATCCACAACATGCGCTGACGCCGAGAGTGATCTATGTTGCCGTTATCGACAGTTCCGTCGTGGGCCTCATCGCCGGACATCTCACGCGCCGCTACGGATGCGATGGAGAGTTGCAGTGGATCGACGTGGTTCGCGAGCGTCGACGTAAGGGAATTGCATCGGAACTGCTCGTTCGCCTGGCGCAATGGTTCGTGCAGCAGAAAGCATTGCGGATCTGCGTCGACCTTCAGCCGTCCAATACGGGCGCGCGAACCTTCTATCAGAACCACGGCGCTGAAGATCTGCACAGGCACTGGCTGGTCTGGAACGACATCAGCGTCGTTCATAGCACGCCGTGATCCGCAAAAAAGCTACGAACGTCCGGAACTGCGCCGTCGCTTGCTCGTCTTGCGGCCAGATTTTGCCTTCGCCGCCACCAATTCGTACGACTGCTGAATCAGCTCTTTCAATTCTTCATCACCCACTGCGTCGAGCCGGTCGAGCATCACCCACTTGTATCGGCCCACGTACGGCGCCGGACGAATGCCATCCAGTTCGCACAACTCGGCAAACTTTTCTGCCGTGCACTTGAAGCACATGCGCTGTGGTACTGAGTCCAGACCCAGCATGGCGAAAATCTTCCCGCCGATTTTGAAACAGAGATCGTCCTCCCACTGCAGGTTCTCCGTGGCTTGCGGGAACGAGAGGCAATATTTGCGAATAGACTCTGAATTCATGCCGAATTGCCCGAATCCCAGCGTATCCTTGCCGAATCCAAAACGCTTGTAGGAGATTGAAATGCAAACCAAGCAACTTGGCAACTCAGATTTGCACATTACTCCCGTCGGCTATGGCGCCTGGGCCATCGGAGGCTCAGGCTGGCAGTTTGCCTGGGGAGCGCAGAACGACAACGATTCTATCGCCGCCATTCACCGCGCTCTCGATCTTGGCGTCAACTGGATTGATACCGCCGCGGTCTACGGCCTGGGCCATTCCGAAGAAGTGGTTGCGCGTGCGGTAAAGGGCTGGTCGGGCGCCAAACCTTATATCTTCACCAAGTGCGGTTTGCGGTGGGACAACAAGGGCAATGCGCAAAAAGTTCTGGCCGCCGATTCCATCCGGTACGAGGTTGAGGAAAGCCTGCGGCGCCTTCAGGTGGAAGTCATCGACCTGTACCAGATCCACTGGCCTCCCGATCCCGACTCGCCGCAACTCGAGGAAGGATGGTCTACGCTCGCTGACTTGAAGCGCGAAGGCAAAGTCCGCTGGATCGGAGTCTCTAATTTCGAGGTCCAGCAATTGCGGCGTGCCAAAGCGATTGCGCCCATCACTTCTCTTCAGCCTCCCTATTCGCTCATTCATCGCGAGGTGGAAGAAGACATTCTTCCCTACTGCCTGCACGCCGGCATCGGCGTGATTGTTTATTCACCGATGGCTTCCGGCCTTTTGACTGGCACCATGACGCGCGAACGAGCCGCGAAACTGCCCAAAGACGACTGGCGCAACGGCCATCCCGATTTCACCGAGCCAAACCTTTCCCGGAATCTCGCCCTCGTCGAACGGCTGCAAGAGATCGCCAGAAGACACGGCCGCTCTCCGGGCGAAGTCGCCGTCGCCTGGACGTTGCGCAATCCGGCGGTGACTGGAGCGATCGTGGGCGCTCGCCATGCTCGCCAAGCAGATGGCGTGATGCGAGCCGGAGAATTGCGGCTGAGCGACAAAGAAGTGAATGAGATTGAGGACTTCTTCGAGGAGACCGCGGCGTAGGAATATTCGGGATCCTACACCTGCTCCCGCGCCTCGCCGAGCGCCACACTCACATCCATCTTCTTCTTGCCGCGATAAAGCGTGATCCGCACCGTATCGCCGGCGCGATGCTTGTTCATGATCTGCGCCAGATCCTGCTGGTCCTCGACTTTCTCGCCATCGATGGCGACGATCAAGTCACCACCCACCATGATGGGAATATTTCCCAGGAAAGCACGCTCGTTTCCGCCGCGCAAGCCGGCTCGATCGGCGGATCCGCCGGGAAGAACCTCCACAATCAGCAATCCGTAATCGGCCGCCAGCCCCATTTGATCGGCCAGTTCAGGATCAATCGGAATCGTCTTCACGCCCAGCGCCGGACGCCGCACTCGCCCGAGCGTCACCAGATCGTTCAGCACAGCTTTCGCGGTATTGATCGGGATGGCGAAACCGATGCCTGCGCTCTGCCCCACGTTCGAAGCGATCATGGTGTTAATGCCGATGACCTCGCCATGCCAGTTGAGCAGCGGTCCGCCAGAATTTCCAGGATTGATGGCGGCATCCGTCTGAATGGCCTCGTCAATTCTCTGACCATCCGGTTCCTGCACCGAGCGGATCGAACTCACAATGCCGCGGGTCAGCGTGCCGGACAGCCCAAACGGATTGCCGATGGCATACACCTTCTGCCCCACTTGCAGATTCGTAGAGTCGCCCAGCGTCATTGGCTGCAAGTCGGGTGCCTTGATCAGCACCACCGCCAGATCATGAGAGCGATCGGTCCCAACTATCGTGGCACGATACTTCTTGCGATTGTGCAGCGTGACTTCGACCTGGCGCGCATCGGCGATCACGTGATAGTTGGTGAGCACGTGCCCGTCTTTATCGATGATGAAGCCCGACCCTTGTCCTTCCTCCGGCACCAGACCGTAAAAAAAATCAAAGGTCACGGCCCGCGAAGTGATGTTCACCACCGACGCGATGTTCTTGCGATAGACGTTGATATTGTTCTGTTCTTCGGAGTCGAGCGACTCGCTGGTGCTGGCCGCTTCGCTGATCTCAACCTTGGTTGGATGGCTGATCCAGTTGGCCAGCCCGGTTTGCCCGGAGCGATAGGTAGTGAAATAGAAAAACGCGCCGGTGAGAATCACGGCAAGAAGGACGGGACGCAGCAGCCTCATAAATCTCTAAACCTTGGCCGGATTTTCACGGCCTAGCTTGATTGTAAATTCTTTCCCGCCTTTTCTGCGTCATTCAGGAGTTTCGCGTACACCGCTTTCACCTTCGCGCGCGTCCCATCCAGCGAGCCGGAATTGTCGATCACAAAATCTGCGGCCTTGATTTTTTCTTCATCCGGCAACTGCGCGGCCATACGGCGCTCGATCTCTCGGCGGGCGGTTTCGAAATCTACTTTCATGCGCGCCACCCACCGCCCGATGCGTTGTTCAGGACGGCAAGTTACCACCAACAACCGATCAAAGTCTTTTTCCGCGCCCGCTTCCAGAATCAGCGCCGCTTCTACGATGGCGATAGCGCCCGGATCTTTGTGACCGATCGCTTCCATCCATTCATTCTGCCGGCGAATCACCGCGGGATGGACAATCTGGTTCAGCTCTTGAATCCGCGTGGGACCGCCTGAGTTAGGTACTCCAAAAGCGGCTTCAGCCAGCCGCGACCGGTTTACGCTTCCATCATTATTAAGGATGCCGCCACCGAAGTGTCGCACTACTTCTTCGTACACCGCTTCTCCCGGCTGCATGAGCTCATGGGCAATAGTGTCGGCCTGAATCAGGTGCGCACCCAGCGCAACCAGCATCTCGCCCACCACCGATTTCCCGGACGCAATCCCTCCGGTCACCCCGACTTTTAGCACGCGTGAATCCTCAGTGTTCCTCTGTGCCCTCTGTGTTTAGCTTTTGCCACGCCGCATCTTCGCCGCACGGACTGTATTGGCCATCAGCATAGCGATGGTCAAGGGGCCTACCCCGCCGGGAACTGGTGTAATCGCTCCCGCTATCTCCGCCACCTGCGGATGAACATCCCCCACCAGCACCGCTCCTCTGGCCCGAAATGTTTCCTCGCGCTTCTGGTTGCCGGCAAAAAGGCGCTCGAACTCGGCCCGATCCGTGACCTGGTTCATCCCCACATCGACGACGGTCGCCCCCGGTTTCACAAATGCGCGGGTGATCATCCCTGCCCGTCCGATGGCCGCCACCAGGATGTCCGCCCGCCGGCACACTCCGGCCAGATCACGCGTCTTCGAGTGACAAATGGTGACCGTGGCATTGGCGTTGGTCAGGAGCATAGCCGTGGGCTTGCCCACAATGTCGCTGCGCCCGACGACCACGGCTTCCTGCCCAGCAACTGGAATGCCGCTGCGCCGCAAGATTTCCATGATCCCTGCCGGTGTACACGGCACCAGGCCCGGCCGCTGTGTGGACAGAAATCCCACATTCATGGGATGAAAACCGTCGACGTCCTTCGCCGGATCTACCGCCAACAGAACTTTCTTGGAATCGACCTGTGCCGGTAACGGAAGCTGCACCAAAATGCCATCGATGTCGTCCCGCCGATTCAGGTCCGCTATCAGTCCCAGCAGTTTCTCCGTAGACACGGCTTCCGGCGGAGTGTGCTGCTCGCTGTAAATACCAAGCTCCTCGCAGGCCTTCACTTTTCCCCGCACATACACTTCCGACGCCGGATTGTGCCCGACCAGAACCACGGCCAGCCCAGGCCGCACTCCGGCCGCGGCCATGGCCTTCACTCCAGCAGCAACTTCCGCGCGAATTTCGCCGGCGATCTTGTTACCGTCCAGAATGATCGCAGCCATGGGCCCTCATCGGTAAGCGTGAAAGTGAAGATTGTAAATGAATTGCCGCACTTGAACGCCTCTCCGCGGGCACTGGCGTTCTACCGCACAAAAAACGGAAACTCCGCGCTGCCCGCCTTTTCCACGTTCGCCTCTGCGAATTCGCGGCAGCGGTCGAGCGTCGCCTGCAGCTCCTGCAATGCCTGCTCTCGCTGCGCTTCGTCTGCATGGGGGGGTACCGGAATCACCCTGCCCACTCGCATCAGCGCTCGCGAAAACGGTTTGGGGATCATCAGCCTGTCCCAGGTGTTCAGGACCCACGCATCAGTAAGCGCGATATGACAACCCACCATGGGCACGCCGGTCGCGCGCGCCAGCAGCGCCGGTCCGGGCTTGACCACGTGGCGGGGCCCGCGAGGACCATCCAGCGTAAACGCAACCACCCAACCCTGCTGCAACTCGCGCCGCATTCCCAGCAGCGCCCGCACCGCAAACCGGCTGCTCGAGCCGCGGACTTTCACGAAGCCGAATTTCTGCATAATCCGCCCCGTGTATTCGCCATCGAAGCTGTCACTGCTCATCACACGGACCTTGAGGCCACGCCACAGATACATCGCAGGAATCATGCAACTGTGCCAGAAGGAATAAACAAACGGGCGGGCCTCCATGCTGCCCGGCGAGCCTTCTTCCCACGAAACCGCGAAGCGGATGGTCGGGCCGAGCAAGCGGATCACGAGAAACCCGACCCATGTGATCAGCCACAACAGGCATCGCTGCCGCAGGCTGAATCGCCCGGCCGCTGCCGCCGCTTCAGGAGGCGCGGAAGTCGCACTCGCAACGCTCACTTCGGTATTGTACCGTTGGGCCCGTCCCTCAAGCGGCTGTGACTCGCAGCGCTGCGATCCCACTTGCTTGACAAGTGCACTTCCGCAAGCGCACCCTGCCATGGTTGGGAGGCATCGAAGGAGACGCTATGAGAGTCCATCGCGCGGTTGTGCTAGCGGCGATTCTTACGGCCACATCCCTGCCCGGCTTGGGGCAGCGAGAGGTCACCCCCAAAGCGGTCGAACGTATTCAAAAAGAAGTCCGCCACGAACTCGTCATGCTGCCGTTTCTCACCGTGTTCGACAATCTCGGATACAAAGTTGATGGCTACGATGTCACACTGGTGGGGCAAGTGACTAATCCGGTCGTGAAGTCTGACGCCGAGGCTGCGGTCAAGAAAATTGAAGGCGTAGAAAAAGTTGACAACCAGATCGAAGTGCTCCCCGTCTCACCCATGGACGACCAACTGCGGCGCAGATTGTACCGCGTCATCTATGGTTATCCGCCGCTGCAGCGTTATGCGCTGCCTGTGCTCAAGCCCATCCGTATTGTCGTCAAGAACGGGCACGTCACTCTGGAGGGAGTGGTCGACAGCCAGGCCGATAAAAACATCGTCAACATCCGCGCCAACGGTGTTTCCGGAGTGTTCTCTGTCACCAACAATCTGGTTGTTGCCAAGTAAAAACAAATAAGCGAAGACGGAGATCCAGTTCCCGAAAGCCCGCTCAAATCGAAGCATCACCATCGAAGTGCGAAGGGTCCCAAATCATCGGATCCTTCAACTGGGTGGCCAATTCCGGGTTGCGAGCATTGTAGAAATACGTCCACGCCGGAAACCGGCGGTGGTGCGGGGATAGGGAGTCGATCATAGCCTGCTTCTCAGGACTGAA
>Ga0209415_10000283_pt1 | contig 90905 bp, 80 predicted proteins | sample PeaSoiSIISIP2007_FD_187696 | JGI IMG/M metagenome (GOLD analysis project Ga0209415, IMG submission 187696) | Peat soil microbial communities from Weissenstadt, Germany - SII-SIP-2007 (SPAdes) (version 2) | ecosystem: Environmental > Terrestrial > Soil > Wetlands > Peat | place: Germany... | reverse complement strand
ACGTCGTCGTTGACCTCCTGCCTTGCCGAAACGCCCTCCGACGCCCTCCCCCATCGAGCATCGTTCTCCCCGCAGAGGTCGACCCCGATCGGCCGAGGTCGATGAGCAGGTCGGCCTGCGACCGGCCCGAGCGGACCCGGGGCCCCGCTAGAACATGTCGCCACGATGGCTCGAGAATCGCGGGTCCCGGAACACTTTCCGAAGATCCTCGCCCCTCGAGGCGCTCGCCCGGAGCGGTTTCGCCATCAGAACCACGTGGGACGACGGGTAGATCGCGTACCCTCTCGCCGCGAGGATCGTCTCTGCGTCGCGGACGAACGAGGTCCCCTGGATCGTGAGCCACCGACCGCGGGCCAGGCCCTCGAGCGCGTCGAGCATGGGTCCGAAGTGGTCGGGCGAAGTGAGGACCACCTCGTTGGCCGTCACGTTCCAGCTGCTCGTGTCGGGCAGGTGGACGTATCCAACGGCGCGGGAGCCAGCGGTCAAGAAGCGGTGATCCCTCGGCTTCCTCCAGCCCAAGCGGAAGCGTATCCGGGCCGAACCACGGAAGCGCGGCACGAACCCCCGACGCCGCCGCGTGCTGCGATGGAGCAATCCGTCCAGACGTTCCGCGTCGCCCGCGCCGGCGACGCGCCAGCGGTATCCGGACGGCGGCGAACGTCGCGTCGTGCGCGGGACCTCCTTGAGGGCGTTGGGCGGTGAGTAGACATCCTCGTATCCCAGGCTCTCGTAAAGGCGGTGGGCTCCCCACGTACGGTGGGTCCAGAGGAACGACCACCTGCGGCCGAGTCCGAGCTCCCGCCGATGGACCTCCCGGAGGAGGGACCGGGCGAATCCGCGGCCGAGCCCGTCGGGTCGGGTGGCGACGTCGGAGATCCCGGCCACCGTCTGGGGGCCCTCGATCCCGCGGAAGGTAAGCTGGAGCGTCTCGACCCGGGAGAGCACTTGGCCGTCCTGCACGGCGCACACGGCGTAGTAGTCGGAGCCAGGGTAGCCCATCCGTCGGAGGCGATCGATGAACCGGAAGTCCTGCGGAGGGCCTCCGTCGCCGACGCCGAGGGCCGCCAGCTGGGGGCGCAGTCGGGTCGGCAGTTCGTCGAGGTCGTAGATCCGGATCGGCCTCCTCCCCCTCGTGGGTCGGCGAATCTCGGAGCGACTATTTAGAACGCCGACTAGTTTTCGAGGCCCACCGGGAACGGTCGGTACGACCCTCCTCCGGACATGGGGAGCCAGGCCACGTGGCCACGACGGGTTCCGCTGCGGTACTCGCGCTGAGCTCCCGCTTCCGATCGGGTCGGCCGACCCGACGGTGCGTCCTGTTTCGGGGAGCCCCCCTTCGGATGGGCCCGGGGCCGATCTGCGGGACGCGGGGGCGAACTAGCCCAAGCGGGGTTCGATCCGCGGCCCTCGCGTCCGACCCCAACGGCGACGCCGGATCCCTCCCGGTTATGGCGACCCGCTGGCGAGCTTATCCAGAATCGTGGAATGAACGTCGCACCGTGGTCGACAAGCCGAAGCGCCTCGAGGCGGCGAACTTTGAACGGGCGGAGGCGGCCGTCAAGTGGGAGAACGACGCGAACACGGCCGACGAGACGGGCCGCGTCTCCGACAAGATCAAGGCCGAAGATAGCGACCGCGCCCTCGACGCGGCGGATCGCAAGATCAAGAGCATCCAGAAAGAGCGGTGAGCTACCGCGACCCCCTGCTGCCGGAGCGGGCCACCAATTCGTTGGGCCCGGCCCTCATCGAGCCGATGGAGGGAGCTCCCGAGGGGCCCCCTCCGTACGTCGAGCCGATCTATCGGACCGTCGAGGGGAAAGAAGGGGTTGGGTGGGGCACCGGTCTCCGCCCTACGGGAACGGCCTCGCGAGGCTTGGCGAGAACGAGAGCACGGAGACCTTCGCGGGGGAGGCCGGGACGTGGGAGACCGGGTTTCCATCGAGGGTCACCGCGCCGATCTGGGCCAGGGCCCGGCCGTGCAGCGTCGCCCCGGTCGCCAACGAGATCGACTTGTGCGCGAGGATGTTCCCGTAGACGACGGACGTCGTGCCCAGCGTGGCCGAGCTACCGACGACCCAGTAGACGTTGCCAGGGAGCGCCCCGCCCGAGAGGATGACATCGCGGCCGGATGTCGTCGTGAACTTCGTGGCGATCTGGAAGATCCAGACGGCCGACGAGTGCCCCTTGGCCGCCAGCGTCAGGTCGCCGGAGGAGATGGCGAGCGAGGAGGTGGACACGTAGAGCCCCGGGGCGAGGGTCTTGCCCCCGATGTTCCCGGCGACGGCGATGGGGCAGTTCGTGCGCCCCGCGGCGTTCTTGTACGCCGTGGTGAGGTCGACCTGCGCCGTGGCGGCCGTCGTGTCGGCGATGTGCATCATGCCGGTGACCTTCCCTGGGGGGAAGCCCGTGACGGCGGAACCCGGGCTGACGCCGAGGTTGCCCGTCACGACCGTCTTGCCGGTATTCGTGACCGTCGTGCCCGCCAGGACACGGAAGTTCGCGGCGGATCCCAACGGGACCGGCAACTGGCCGCAGGCGTTCGGAGCCGATGGGCTCGAGGTAGCCCCGCTCGCGGCGGCGGCGCCGACGCTCGTGCCCATCACGGTGGCGCCGGCCGACGTGGATGCGTTCGGCGTAAGGTGGGTCATTCCGACCACGGTCGACAGCAATAGTACGGCGACGGCGATGACGATCAAGAACGGTGTCGTGAGACTCCGCTCCTTACTCTTTCGGCTGAACATGTACCGGCTGTGGGTCTGACGCCATAAGGACGATTGCTTGAGCCGGGTTAAGGTGAGCCGGTTTTAGGTCGACGCAGCCCCGGCGAGCCGCGCCAACGGCGAAACCCGGGCCCGGACCACCGGGACGGGGTGCGGCCGGGCAAGACCGTTCGAGGTCCTCGCGGTCGTGAGCGCTCGGCTCCTTACGGCCGACGGTGGACTCCGCCGATATCGCTCGGGATCACCACGGCGACGATCCCAAATGTCGGGACCGGCGGCGTCGCGATGATGATCAGCTCCCGGTATCTGCTATCGTCGATCGAGGGCGACCGCGGAGATCTTCCGGGCTTGAAACGGGCCGGGCGTTCCTTCGGCGGCGCCACCGGTCCCAGACCTATGGAACCACCGACCAAGGCCCGGTGAGCCGGCGCAGAGGCCGGAGGGGAGGGGAAAGGCGAGGATCGCCCGTTGGACCCGGCGGGCTCTGGACGTGAGGCCATCGGTCGGGCCTAGGATGGGCCCGGCCGAACGACCGGCGGCGCCGCCGGTGGGGCCGTTGGGGGAGGCGAAGCCGGAGAGGCCGCCGGGGGGTTCGCGTTGGTCCGAGCGAGGCTCTGGGTCGCGGTCTCGATGACGCGCTGGAGGTCGAACGGATGGGGGATCCCCTTCCACGCCTCGTTCCCGAGGCGGGTCTGGCGGTTGCCCCCTTCGGACGAGATGACGATCGTCCCGAACCGGAAGATCCGGTCGAAGATGGTCTGGTGGACATCGACGCCCCGGATCTGCGCGATGGGGATCTGGTCGAAGTCTCGGGAGAGGATCCCGCGCTGGATGATGACCCGGCTCGTCGTGATGGCGTAGACGGTGCTGATCCACCGGAGGTATCGGTACGCGAGCCAGAGCACGGCCAAGATGGTCAGGGCGATGAAGAAGACCGACAGGTAGTTCATCGGGGCGTACGCGCCGAAGGTGGGGAAGTGGCTGAAAGCCCAGGTGACGCCAGGGATGGCCGGAAGCCCCGAGTACCGCACGGTCATGGCGCCGTAGTCAAAGAACAGGGCGACGAGAAGGGCGAGCACCGGTCCGGGAAGGTAGAACAGCGGGGTGCCGAGGCTCTCCCGGAGCAGCCCTTCACCTGGGGCGAGGTAGCTCGCCTTCAGGTGCTTCGGCCGGACAGTTGCATTGGATGCGGTCATGGTACGTGATCCCTTCCTTTCCGAGTTCGATCCGGCGGTCGAGCTCAACTCGAGTTGATCGAGCGCGCACCGGGCCCGAAGGCGTACCAGAACAGTAGCGCGGCCACGATCAGGACGAGGAGTCCGAGGGGCCCGATCAGGACCAGAAAGACGAACGCCAAGAGGAGGATCAATATCGCGCCGGCCAGGCTGATTGTGTGCACTGCCATGGTTGACAGGACCTGTCGCTCGGGGATGATGGCTCCCTTAAGTCGAATCAAGCGAAGCCCAGGGGCGGTACCGCCTCGGCAGCCATCGTGATGGCGGCGAGAGGGGAAGGGGCGAAGCTTCGGTTCCGCACCGAGGCAGGCCGGCGCGTCGGGGCGGGCCTCTGAATCGACGGTCGGCGGGACGACGTAAGGCCGCGACCGTAGCGCTGAACCTCACGGAGCCCCCTCGTCTCCAAAGACTCGCTCCGAGCGCTGGTTCGACCGGACGGGGGAGCCAGGAGGTCCGTACGGGTGGCCGCCCGAGTTTCGGCGGCTTCCCCGCCTGGAGCGTATGGCAGACGCGGTGGAATGGAACCTGGGGCCTTTCAGGAGCGGAGCGGGGCGCCGCCGGCGTGGTCGATCCCACCGCGAAGTCGATCGATTCGGCGCGAGCCGTGGCGGGAACGGGGTCGGTCCCGGGCACAAACCGCCCGACGTTAGCTTAACTCCGGTTAAGCTCGGGCGGAAGTACTCGGGTACCCACTCGAGCTACCATGGCGAAGAGGACGAGGGGCGCGAGAATGGTGGCGGCACGAAAGCGATCATCCAAGCGCACCGGCGGAAAGGGACCCATCGCGGAACGCCCGGCGGGCCGTCACATCATGAAGACCTGAGGATCCTGCTGGAGCTCGCTGGCGTCGGAGAAACAAACCGATAGCCCGGCGAGACGGGAGCAACCGACCGGGGAGCGATATCGTCTGCGGGCGCAGACGGTGCCGAACACCGGTCGGTCGCAATGACCGACCACGAGCCGAGATCGCCTTCTATTCATCCAACGGACCTGCGATACCTTTCCGCGGTCCGGATGGCCTCAAGAGCTAAGCGCCCCGGATGCCTCGGGGGAAACCGGTACACGCCATGCCCCCCGCCCACGTGATCGAGCAGCCGCCGCCCCCTGCGCCGGGCAGCGCCGTTCGAGTGGTCGTGGAGGGCCGCGCGATCGCGGTCTTCAATCTCGGCCCCGCACTCTACGCGATAGACGCCGCATGCACTCACGTTCGGGGCCCTCTTGAGAGAGGGAAGGTGGACGGGACCCTCGTGACGTGCCCGCTTCACGGCTCGGTGTTCGAACTGCGGACGGGAGAAGTGCGTCGGGGCCCCGCGACGCAGCCCGTCAAGAGCTACCCGGTTCGTGTCGAGAACCAGAAGCTGGTTCTCGACCTCCCGTAGATCGGGCGCCCTCCGGCTCCCGATCGGCCCGGTGGCTCCGGGCCCTGGTTCGCTTCGCGCCGCCTACTTCCGTCGCATGACCAGGAAGGCCCCCACGAGGACACCGGCCACGATCACCGCGATTGCGATGACGGCCCAGTCCGTTGGGGAGAGGCTCGAAGAGCCGCCGCCGCCCCCACCGCCACCGCCGCCGCCGGGCCCCGTCGAGGTGAACGCGATGCCCTGGTTGCCTGCCGCGCCGTTGATGGTCAGGCTCCCCGTCGAGGGAGCCGAGGTGTAATTCGAGAGGACCCCGACCGTGAACGTGTAGGTTCCGCTCGCCACCGTGAATCCCACAGTGGAGGTCGAGGAGGTGTTCAGGACCCCGCCGGAGGTGATCGACCAGGTGGTCCCCGAGGGCAAGCCGGACTCGGTGAAGGTGAGGCGGAACATGCCCGCCGTGCCCGCCGTGAACGCGACGGACTGCGCGGCGGCGGCCCCGTTCACCGTGACGGTACCGGACGCGGGGTCGGCAATGTAACCGGCCAAGTTCACCGTGAAGGGGTAGCTCCCGCTCTCGACGCTGAACGCGATCGTCGCGGTCGTCGAGCTCGCGGGACTGCCGCCGTACGTCACCGACCAGCTCGTGCCCGTCGGAAGGCCGGTCTCAGTGAAGGTCACGGGGTAGGTGGCCGAGGAGCTGGTGGTCGGCACGACGATCGTCGTGCCCGAGAGCGAGACCTCGCCGGTCTCGGCCATCGCCCGGCCGGTCAGGACCGAGCCCGTCAGCATCGAGATGGAATCATGTGCCATGATGGTCCCCTTCATCGTGGAGGTCGTGCCGATCGTGGCCGAGCTCCCGATCTGCCAGAACACGTTCCCCGCCTGGGCGCCGCTGGACAGGACGACCGCGCGACCCGAGGTGGTCGTGAATGCGGAGGCCACCTGGAAGATGAAGACCCCGTTGGGATTGCCGCCGCCGCTCAGCGTGAGGTCCCCGGAGGAGATCGCCAACGAGGACGTCGACTTGTAGAGACCTGGGGTGAGCGTCTGCCCACCGATGTTCCCGGCGACGGTGACGGCGCAGTTGGACCGAGCCGAGGCATTGTTGTAGGCGATCGTCAGGTTCGCTTCCGCCCCGGCGGCGCCGGGAGTTGTCACGTTCTTCGTGCCGGTGATCGTCCCCGGAGGGAAGCCGGTCACTGACGTTCCCGGGCTGAGCCCGAGGTCGCCGGTCAACGCCGTGGCGCCGGTGCTGGTGACAGTGCTGCTCGCGAGGACGGCGTAGGAGGCCGTCGAAGCGAGCGGAACGGGGACCTGGCCGCAGGCCGCGGCGGGGTGGGACGCAAGCCCGGAAGCAGCGGCGGAGCGAGCGGCCCCTGCGGTCGAGGAGGCTCCCGCCCCCAGGGGGAAGATGAAGACGAACGCTACGAGGAGCATCGCCACGACGATCAGCACGGCCACGGCGCGACCCACTCCACGCTTGGAGATCATCCTCATCGGTTCTACCTCGTCCCTTCGTTCGCTCAAGCGCTCAGCCCGCGTCCGAGTGGATAGACCGTTCCTTTGGTCGAATCAAGCTCGCGGAGCTCCATCTCGAAGGGTCGGAACCTGATCCCGGACCCCGCGTGGGGCGTGCGGCCTTCCGAGAAGCACGCCCCGACGGACCGCCCCCAACCTGCTGGCGCCGCGGGGGCGACGGGAACTACAGATCAGCGGGCGGATCCCTCGGGGGGCCCGACACCTCGGACGCCCGGCCGGTTCGGGTCGGCTGGGACCTCCCCCGGTCGTGTTTCCTGGAGGAACTCCTTCTCCTCCCACATGTCGTAGGCGATCGCCGTCGCGGCCATCTGGGTGATGACGGCAAAGGCGTTCGCAACGTGGAGGAGGAGGATGAGGTTCCAGACGGAGACTCCGGGGACGATCGGCCACGCGGCCCCGACGTTGAAGACCAGCGGCACGCCCAGGACGGCCATCAGGATCGACAGGTAGAACGTGGCCGAGGCGATCCGTCTCACGCGTCCCGGGACGGTGGTGCCGCGGACCGCGTCGAAGTTGTAGTACGCGATCGCCACGATCGCGAAACCGAGGGCGAAGTGGGCGTAGAGCGACCACGGCCGGCCCTGCGGGGCCATGGCGAGCAGGAACTCCAGGAACACGACCCAGATCGCACCGTACAGCGATGCCCAGAGCCGCATGGTCGCCCGTCCATCGGGAAAGCCGACGACGGAGGTTTGTTGGCTTCGTCAATTCGAGCGGACCATCCATCGTCAAGACCGAACGACCCGAACCGACCCTTCCCGCCCGGCCAAAAGCTCCCCCGCCCGCGGAACCGGGACCTCGACCACGAGATGTATTTGTAGGGGCGGAGAACTCCGCCGCCGATGTCCGAATCGTCCCCGGAACTGGCCGCGAAAGTCGCTCGGAACGTGCTCGCGAACACCCTTCGTGTCCGTCGGGGAGAGAACGTCGTCATCGAGACCTGGTCGGAATCCCTCCCATGGGCCAAGCCGTTCGTGAACGAGGCCCGCCGGATCGGAGCCAACCCGATGATGCTGTACGAGGACGAGGCATCGTTCTGGGAGGCGTTGCAGTCGGGGGAATCGCGTCATACCGGCCGCGTCGGGGACCACGAATGGGCGGCGCTGGCCAAGACCTCGGCCTACGTCTTCTTCCACGGGCCCTCGGAATGGCCCCGGGCGGCCGGGCTCCCCGCCCGGAAGAAGGCGGGCGTCGCCGCCTACAATCCGGAATGGTACCGACGCGCGGCCAAGGCCGGGGTCCGGGGCGCCCGGATGTTCCTGGGCCGTACCAGCCAGCTTGCGGCGGACCACTGGAAGTTGGACTTCCACGAGTGGCAGGAGGAGCTCGCTCGCGCGAGCCTCGTGCCGCCGGTGGAGATGCATCGCATGGGGACACGGATCGGCGAACGCCTGCGGAAGGGCCGGCGGGTGCACGTGAGCCATTCCAACGGCACCGAGGTTTCCTTCCGCCTCGGAGGATTCCCGATCCAACTGGACGACGCGCTCGTCGACGCGGCGGATGTGAAGGCCGGGAACAACATGGCCAACATCCCGGGCGGGGTCGTCGGCGTGGCCCTCGACCACACCTCGGCCGACGGCGAGGTCGTCGGGAATCACACGACCTACCCCGAGAGCGGACCGGTCACCGGGGCGCGATGGAGCTTTTCCGGTGGCCACTTGACGGGTCAATCCTACGGGTCGGGAGGCGACCCAATCGAGGCCGCCTACGCGAAGGCGCCCCGCAAGGGGCGTGATCGGCTCGGCTACCTCTCGGTGGGTCTGAACCCCGAGATCACCAAGCTCCCCATGATGGAGGACCAGGAGCTCGGGGCCGTCCTGCTCCAGATCGGTGCGAACGACTTCCGGGGCGGGAAGAATCCGTCCCCGTTTGGAGCGTGGATGGTCCTGAAGGGCGCCGACGTCACCGTGGACGACCGGCCCCTGGTCCAAGAGGGCCGTCTCGTCGGCTGACCGAGTCCGGGTCGTAGCAGGTCATCCGCGGCCGCCCGGGATCGCAAGGCCTGGCCCGAAGGGCCGGGGAAGGGGTTCGGGAGGGTGACAGGGCGCCGCGCCGGCCTCGGACACCCGAGTCCCTCCGACGGCGAGGCCGTTCGGATGGCTCGGAAGGCCCCGGCCTGAACGGGCCTACTTCTTGGCGGCGAACTCTTTGATCGCCGCCGTGTCCTCGTTGAACACGGTCTCGAGGTTGGCACGGGCGGCGGGCTCGAGCTGAGCGGCGGGGATGTGCGGCGAAACGAACTCCCCGAAGACGTCGATCCCGGTCTTGCCTCCCTTGGGCGTATAGACGTTCACCATCTTGGTTCCCGCCATCGGACCTTCCAGGACCTCGACGACCACGGCGAGGGGCGGGTGGACCGTGATGCGGTTGGCGACATTGACCCACTGGCCGTTCATGTTCTGCTCCTGCGTGATGACGAAGGAGTTCTCGCTCAGGACCTTCCGCTGCGCGTTGCGGATCGACTTGTGCGACGGGCCGTGGTCGGGGGGGGATTGGAGGAATGCCCAGACGGTCTCGATCGGCGCGTCGAAGTGGCTGCCTTCGTCCTTGATGTGCACCATGGTGGCGGACAACGTGGATGCTATATGACGCACCCGCCGGGAGGGGACCGGGGAGGCACGGAATCACCGTAGTTCCGACGGGAGCGTCGGCGACCGTGGTGCGGTCCTTGGTCGGGAGGATACCGAGCGGATCTCGTCGCTCCAGGGAAGTCTCGGGTCGAGGGGGCCGCGAAAAGATCGATTCTGACGGAAAGGGAGCCCGGCCCATCGGGCCGGGGAAGTGGTTAGAGATCGCGATCGGGCGCGAGGCCCGAGGGGAGAGTCCGCCTACTTCGGGAGGGCGGACAGCGGGCGGAGGTTCGCGGCGTTCCCGTAGGAACGGAGCGACTGGACCTTGCCGTGCTGGTTCAGGACCACACGGGTCATCTGCTCCTGGACGAACTTCTTGTTCGTCGGCGCGACGGCCGTTCCGTCGACGGCGGTGAGCGGGCCCGTGTGGGTGCCGCTGACCGAGTCCACGACGACGACGTCGTTGCCCTGGACGAAGACCTTCGTGATCTCCATGGTCCAGTCCGGGAACGCGACGAAGCTCTCCGTCAGGTACGAGCGGATAGCGGCCTTCCCCGTGAGGGGGGTCTCGAGGTTCGGGACCTGGAACGTGGCGTCGTCGGCGTACTGCTCGATGACCTTGTCCACGTTTCGGGTGTTGACTACGGCGATCATCTGGCGGGCTTCTTGTTCAGTTAGCTGCGTCAATGTGTCTCCTCTTCTATAAGAAGGCCGCAGGAGGGGATAAGGAGGGCTACTCTCGGCGATCACGAACCGGTTCCTCGATTCCCAACCAGATCACGGAGAGGGTAGCGATGCAAACCTTCCGATTGCACACCTGGCGACCCCGTAGATGCGACCATCTTCCGAGCGAGGGCGCACGAGTGGTCGGCCCCCGAGCGGTTCACCCACGCAGAAGGGCTCGAACTACGCGGTCCCCGATCTCTCGGGCACAAGCGGTCGCTCGGCTCGGTCCACCCGGCGTCTAGGCCCCGCGGTTTCTCGAGGCGTCCGGTCGCGAGCCGTATTCTCAGCCCACCGCGCTCTTCACGAGCGCGGCGATCCGTGCCTCTTCCGTGGCTGTCAGTTCCGTGAGCGCGAAAGCGGTGGGCCACATGCGGCCCTCGTCGAGTTTCGCTTCATCGCTGAAGCCGAGCGTCGCGTACCGGGTCTTGAACTTCTGCGCGCTCTGGAAGAAGCATACGACCTGGTCGTCCTTGGAGTAGGCGGGCATCCCGTACCAGGTTCTCGGTGAGAGAGCGGGCGCGACGGCTTTGATGATCGCATGGAGCCGCTCGGCCATGACGCGGTCCGAAGCCTGCATCGCGGCGATCTTGGCGAGCACCTCCTGCTCCCCATCCGCCTTGCCGGCGTTCGGGCGCGCCCTCTGCTCGCGGGCGCGTTCTCTCATCGCGGCCCGTTCTTCTTCCGTGAATCCGTCGACGGACTTCTGCGTGGCCTTCTTGGCGGATTTCCTCTCGGCCATGAGACATCCCAGTTTCGCGAGTTGCTTAAGGTACGACGTTAGCGAAGGGCGGCGCCAGGCTGCCGGGATGGCAAGGGTTCGGGCCAGGGGGGATGCCAACGCGTAACTGATGGGCTCGGCCGGATTCGAACCGGCGGTCTTCGCTGTGTGAGAGCGACGTCTTAACCGCTGGACTACGAGCCCGCAGTCGGCCTCACGCCGACCGGGGTTTAAGGGTCACCCTACCGGTTGCTTTGGGACTCATTCCCTCGGGCCCTCGGCCCGCCCACCGTTCACCGTTCAACGGTCGGATAGAGTTCATCCCACCGCCTCGAGGTGCCTCCCGGGTGCGCGTCGTCCGGGCCTTGGTCTTGCCTCTGCTCGGGGATCTCCCTGCCCCCCTCCACTCCCTCATGGGGGAATATCGCGTCCTCACGAACGAGGTCCTGCGGGAGGCCTTGCTGACCTCCAAGTCCTCTCGGGGCGCTCTCTCCCGGTTCGCCCGCGACAGGGCCTTTGTTCACCATCTGACCGGGCAACACGCCGTCGTCGCAGCGAACCTCGCCCTCACCCTCGCGAAAGCCCACCGTCGACGGCTCCGTCGTGGGGGAAGTGCGCGGATCCCCTACGTCCGGCGACGGTTTGTCCGAACCGATCCCAAGACCTTCCACTTCGACCCGGACTCGGGGAAGATCCGACTATCTCTCCGGAACGGAGAGTGGTGCTCATGGTCCGTCCGCGTCGCACGCTACCACCGAACGGTTCTGGCCGCCCCCGGGGTTCGGATCAAGCAGCTCCACGTCAACGAGGAGAGGGTGGTCCTCTACCTCGAACGCGAAGCACCGGATCCCTACTCCCCAACGTCACTCCTCGCCCTCGATACGAACGAATCTTCTCTGGATGGGGTGTTCGTCGGGGCGGGCCGGGCCCGATGGGTCCGAGCCTTCTTCCCCGAGGTCCGTACCATCCAAGCCCGCCACTTTGCTCGTCGTAGGTTCTTGGCGAGAAAGAAGGCCCACGACCGTCGCGTCGCTAGATTGCTGCTCAGCAACGAGGGGCGGCGCGAACGGCACAGGATCCGATCCCGACTCGATGTGCTCTCAAAGCGATTGGTCGAGTCGGCGGCAAGAAGGCAGGCCGCGATCGCGCTCGAAGACCTCTCCAAACTCCCTCTCACCAAGCGCAGGGCGAGCTCCCGCTTCCGTCGCCGTCTCTCTTCCTGGCCGCGGAGCGAGCTCCACCGACAGATCGAGTACAAGGCGGCCGAGCGCGGGGTTCCCGTCTACTGGGTCAATCCCTTCCGCACTTCCATTTCCTGCCCGAGATGTGGGGAGATCACACGACCCCGAAGCAGGGTGGGGACCATGTTCGACTGCGCTCACTGCGGGTGGTCCAAGGACCGCCAGCTGAACGCGGGAGCGAACGTGGCACGAACCGTTCTGCGGGAGACCGCAGAGCTTGGGGGTCTCCGACTTGACCCCGACGCCCTCTCCAATGATGCGGTGAGGCCCCTCTTCCCGCGCGAGAAGTCTAGCGGGAACGGGCGGAGCGGAAGGAGAGGGAGGGATCGACTCGAGGGCGGCACGCCTAGCGTGCGCCTTTCAATCAGTCCCAAAGCCCCTACCGGTAACGCCGAGAGCCGCGGGAGGGGAGCGGTCGCCATCTCGGTGAGGCGGTGACGAATGATACGGCCTCACCGGTACGGCCGACTGCTTACGTTCAACCACCCATGGCACGCGGCGAGCGCCTTCAGATGACCACACTTCTGGATTCCAGCCGCCGTCGGGGGATCCCGAAGAGTGCGGACGTTGGCGCGCTTCGCGGTCCACCCTAGCTCAACCGGGGGGAAAGGAGACAAAGAAAGAGATGACTCGAACGAAGAGGCTTCCCAAGGACCGAACGACGCGAATCCTGGAGTACTCCTTCGGGGCGACCCTGGTCCTGATCGCCGTGGCCACGATGGGGTTGGCCTCGGCCTCGGGCTGGTTCACGAACCAGAACACCGTGACGCAAGGCGGGACGGCGGGGACGACGGAGCTGACGTGGAACAATCCGTACAACACGACGTCGAACTCCTACGTGGTCTGTCATGCCGGCGGAACTCACGGGACGGATCTCTCGTCGGTCCTCGCCAACAACCTCGGCCCGGGAGACTATTGCGTCGCCTCAGCGATGCTGAAGAACTTCGGCACGCTGCCCCTGGTGCTCGGCGAGACCACGGTCTCCTGGAGCTACAACCCGGCCTGCTTCTGGTACGCCAACAACGTCGCCAATGCGAAGGCTCTGACGGTGGGGCCGGCCATGAACGGGGTCACGTACAGCTTCCCGGTCGTAGCCAACAACTCGATCGCCCTGGCCCCCGGCGCGACCTTCCACTTTGAGCTGGGCGTCGGGATCTGGGCCGCCGCGCCGGAGGCGTGCCAAGGCCAGGTCGCGAGCTACGTCATCAACGTGTACGGTCTCACGCCGGGCGGGAACGGACCGTAGGCGGGGCCGAGAGCCGAGACCAACCCTTTCCCCGACCGGAGTGGCGGCCGATCACGGGCGATCCAGGTCGGCCTGGGACCGTCCAGCAGCCTTCGGCGAGAACGGGGGTCGACCGTCGGGCCGACTGGCCCGTACCCTGGCTTTCTCCGATGAGAACCGCCTCACCGCAGCCCCATGGGTCCGAATCATCAGCGGGCCAGAAGCTCAGAGGAGGAGCTCTATCCGCCGCGCCCGAGGAAACTAGATATGTCATCGCCGGGCTAGAACGGTCGACGCTCAATGGACGAGCGGTCGCTCCGTTCTATTTTGCCAACTGCTCCGAAGGGTTCCCGGGTCCCTATGCGAGCGCGCCGGGCCGGAGGTCGGAGCCGATGACGTCGCGATCATACGGTCCCTATCGCGGACGGATTCGTTCGAGCCTGCTCGCCTCCGTCCTGACCTTCGCGGTACTGGGCCTCCTCGCGATCCCGAGCGTTCCGGCCCTGGCTCCATCGTCCGGTCCGTCGACGGCATTTCGAGTCGCGGCGTCGTCGTACACCCTCATCAACTACACCAGCACCGTCGATGGAACGAACCTGAGCTACTACGAATGGCTCCCCAACGGCTTCTCGAACGCCACACCCCACCCGCTGGCGGTGTACCTACACGGCCTGGGCCACCAGGGGGACGAGCTCTTCACGCTCGATGGGGGTCTGGACTCGATCGCAGCGGCCCAGTCCGACGGGTTCCTCTTGATCTCGCTCAACACCCGCAACACCGAGGGATTCTACGTCAACTCGAACTTCTCGGGGCCCCAACAGACGGATGTCCTAGACTCGATCCACTCCGAGGAGAGTCGCCATCCGGTTTCCAACCTCTACTTGTTCGGATCGAGCATGGGCGCGACCGGCGCCTGGTCCATCGCGGGGAACGTCCCCGGCCTGGTCTCAGGGATCGGGGTGGTCTCGGCCTGCACCGATGCCTTCGAGGGCGGGTACTGGCACTACCTGTACGTCCCGAGCGGCTACGCGGCGTACCTCAACACGACCGGCGGGCAGGGGTACGGCACCTCGGATTTCACTCGAGAAAGCTACTACCTGAGCCCGGCCCGGTTCTACCCTCAGAACTACTCGAACATCTCGATGTATGCCGCACAGGGTGGGAACGACACGGAGTGCCCCAACAACCCCGAGATCTTCGGCTACCAGATGGCGAACAACACCTTCCTAAACTCGACCTGTCTCGAGGTCCCGACCAACTGGGACGAGCCGCGGAGCTGCCAGACCCCGTTCGCGAACCTCAGCCTCGAGCACCCCGGCGAATACCGGTGGCGCTTCGTCTACTCCGCCAACGGGGTCCATTCCCTCAACGAGCTCAACGGGACCGACCTCTTCGCGTTTTGGCTCGGCACGGTCCCTCCCGGTCTGGCCTGCGCCAGGATCGAGGGCACGACGCCCGGCCTCTGCCCCACGGATCCGGTGAGGTTCCGAGAGTCGGGTCTCTCTAGCGGGAGCTGGGGGGTCACGATCGATGGTAACACCCTAACGGCCTCCGCGGAGAAACCGATCCGAACGTCGCTCGTCCCGGGCCCGTACGACCTCACGCCGGTGGCGACCTCGGGGTATCACGCCGTGGCCCCAGCAGTGATCGTCGTGACGGGAGGCACTCTGTATGTGAACATCACCTATCTCCTCAATATCGTCCAGGTGACTTTCCTCGAGACCGGACTCGCGTCCGGAACGTCGTGGTCCGTCACCCTGGGCCCGACCATGCAGACGTCCTCCACCGGGACCATCAACTTCCCGGTGGAGGCAGATTCGACCTATCTCTATGTGGTGTCGGGCGTGCCGGGGTATCGCACGACGAACTGGTCCGGGAGCGTCCAGGTCTTCGGTGAGAATGTTTCGTTGCCGATCGCCTGGAGCCCGGTGACGTATACGGTGTGGTTCAACGAAACGGGGCTTCCCGCCGGAGCCGCATGGACGCTCAGTCTGCAGGCGGGGAGCGTCAATCTCGGTGGGTCCTACAACGGTCCGAGCGCGAGCTTCGAACTGGCCAACGGGAGCTACCCGTACTCGGTCATGGGCCCGCTGACGTACGTCCTACCCAGCCAGCCTCCAGAACTCCAAGTCGCCGGGGCCGATCACGTGGTCCAGCTCGTCTTTACGATCGCGAACGGGACCATGCGGGGGACGCTCTCACCGGCCTCGGCCTCGCTGTGGATCGGAAGGGTTTCCGTCCTGGTCTCCGCGGGAAGCTTCCATGTGAACGAGACCCCCGGGACCTATGCGGTCGTTGTGTCGGCGCCCGGGTATCGCCCGTTCTTCGGGAACTTTACGGCCCTCGCGGTGCAGACGACGTGGCTGAACATCACTCTCATCCCGACGCCCCCAACGCCCCGGAGCCCTGCGGCCGACGGTCCGCCGTATCTCCTCATCGGCGTGAGCGCCGCCGCGATCCTCGTCGTGGCGGTCGCGGTGGCCAGGCTGCGGAACCGACGCACGTCTCGGCGCTGAATCGCGCGCCGAGGGCCTGACACCGGATGACCCTGGCTCCCCGATAGGGGGAGTTGCCCTCGACCTATCGGTTCGTGACGCCACGGCCCCCGGCCGCGAGCGATGGAACGATCCGTGCGTCGAATCCGGGGTGAAAATGAGCCGGTCGAGGTGCGCCCGCCCACCTCGTGGCTCTCCCGTGCTAGGTCTCAGCGTGACGTATATCTGTAATGAACCCTTCCCCGCAATCCCATGCGGCGAAAATCGACAGGATCAGTGGTGCTGGCCTCGGCGGCGATCGCGGCTACGATGGTCCTGATGATGTTACCGGGCACCTCGCTCGGCCATCCTTCGACCGTCGGGGCCTCGAGCAGCCACAGCGGCGTCTCCGTGTTGAAGACCTCCGTGGGGAAGTTCGCGAAGCAGGGCGGGCTGGACTGCAACGGCGATTCGACCGTCCAGAAGCTCATCCGCCCGACGATCGAGTGCATCGATCCTCGGGGTCCTAGCGGTTCCTTCCTCGACAACGGCTGGTACGTGGGCCACGACGAGCCCAACATGCGGTTCATCTCGAACGTCGCCGGCAGCGGGAACAACATGGAGTACCTCATGACGCTCCCCGCCGCGCCGACCGCCGCGGGCGGGATCCCGACCTACCAGAACACGATCGCCACGTGGTTCGGGCTAGCGGTCTGCGACAACAACTCCGATCCCCAGACGACGTGCATCAACGACAGCGACGTCAACACCGGGCTCGGGACGAGCTCGGCGGACGCCGGGTCGGCGGTCGTCGAGGTCCAGTTCTACGCTCCCAGCCCCCAGGGCTTCCTCGGGTGCCAGAACGGGCCGCACACGACGGCGAGCACGAAGTACTGCGTGGCGCTCAACATCGACAGCTTGGAATGCACCTTCGCCGGGGCCTGCAACTCGGCATGCACCGAGCCCGTCAACTTCGCCTACCTGACGACGAACGGCGTGCCGGTGGCTCCCCCGAGCCCCCAGCTCGCGACGATCAACACGTACATCGGCAACCAGTCGTCGATCTTCCGGATGAGCCCCGGTGACCAGGTCGAGTTCTACATGCACGACACGAAGAACGGGCTCTACACGCAGGTCACCGATCTGACGAGCGGCGGCAGCGGCCACATGGTCGCCAGCGCGGCGAACGGGTTCATGAACACGAACCTCACGACCTGCGCCGGCACCCCGTACTCCTTCCATCCGGAGTACAGCACCGCGGCGGTCGGCAACGTCGTGCCGTGGGCGGCCCTCGCGCTTGGACCGAGCATGGACGTCGAGACCGGCCACTACGAGGCGTGCGACAACGACTCGGACGACGCCTGCGTGACCGTGGGCAGCCACACGTTCTCCTACGGGGCCGACCTCGACTTCGACGGCGTCCCCTACACGACGACCGGCTGGAGCACCAGCCTGGCCCCCACCACAGCGAACGCCGGAGCGGTGAACATCCAGGACATCATTCCGGGGATGTTCGGCCCGGTCTCGCACAGCGGCGGGATCGCGAGCGGCTACCCGATCTTCGAGATGGAGACCGACATCGGGCTCACCCTCTACGAGGAGCCCACGGGCCCGCTCTGCGACCTGCTCCTCCCGAACGAGTGCTCGGTCGACCACCTGAGCTACGTCGGCTCCACCTTCGGTGGCTTCTACCCCTACTGGAGCACGCGCGGCTGCACGATGGCGTTCGGTAACGTGCACGGCTCGGGATGGGACGCGTACCACGGGATCAAGGGGTACGGGTTCACGCAGCCGACGGCCTCGGGAACGATCGCGCTCTGGATCACCAACGGCGCGTTCTACACGAACGCCTGCTAGGAGCGGACCGGGAACGAGAGGCACCCAGGGCCTCGACGACCAACCCTTTCTCCGGGGGAGCCCGCGGCGGACTCCCCCTTCCTGTTTTGTGACCCTCCTGAGACCTGTGAGATGCCCGGTCCAGGCCCTGAGAGTATGGATCTAGTCTGGCAGTGATTCTCGGTCCGGGCTCAGTGCGGCCGGTGGACTGCTCGGGCGCTTCGGCCGAGCTCCGCGTGGCAATTGTCGTAATCTCCGTCGCCCGTCTGGGCGAGGGCCCCCGGGCCCATCCGGGCCGAATCCCAGGCAGCGGCTGCGCGTTCAGGGTCAACGGGACCTATCTCCGGCCAGACCAGCGCCGGTCCTTCGGGTCCAGGACCTATCATTACACGATCGGCGACTCTTCGAGTGACGGAACCATCGGGACCGGGACGCGTACGATCGGGCGCTCACCCTCGAGGTCACCCTCACGAAGGGCCAAGGTCCCGCAGAGCCCCTGGCCGCTTTCCCGTTCGTCCTTCCGGCGCCGAGCTCGGGCGGCGGCCGGCTGTGGGGTCGTGGTTGAAAGGCCGGCCTGGGCCTCCCTCACCGCCGGGAGTCTCCGGCCGGCGCCGTCCGCGTCTCACCGAACGGGGCCAGCGGTGCCGAGCCGGACGCAGCGCCTGCCCGAGGCGGGCCGCCGGGGCCTCCCCGGGCCGATTCGGTTGATCCTTCCGCTGAGCTCGCGCGTCTAGACCAGCGGCGCGTAGTCCCCGCCGTTGTAGATGTAGCTCGAGTAGTAGAAGCTCGGCCCGTAGATGTAGACGATCAGCGTCGTCGCGTTCTCATCGTACGGCAGGTGTCCGAGGCGGTTCACGGCCCCGTTGTAATGATTCGGTACGCCGTAGTCCCACCAGAAGTTCCCCCCCTGGTACGACGAGCCGATGATGCTCCCCGAAAGGCCGAGCAGCGGGAACCCAGCGGCATGGTGGACGGCGGACGCCTTCTGCACGGAGATGTTCCACGAATCCGTATAGGAGAACGCGGTCCCCGAGTAGAGGTTCAGCGGAAGCATCCACGCCGTCGTGGGCGTCGCGACGTAGTTGTTGTAGATCAGGTCGTTCATTTCGGCAACCTCGATCCCGAGCCCGACATCCACCCCGGACCAGCTCGGCCGGACGGCGATCGTCGAGTTCGACACCCCCCCCTCCGTGAACCGGTTGCCCCAGACGGTGTTGTTGCCGCCGCCGATGTTGATGGGTCCAAATATCGATCCCTGGCTGAACAGCAGGAGGCCCTGTCCCTTGGTGTTGAAGTCGTTCCCCGCGATCAGGTTGCCCGATGACGCGTAGAAGATCACGTTGAACGTGTCAAAGACCACCGGGTAGTAAGCGCTCGAGCCGAACCACCCCGAGACGTACGTGTACGCCAGCGCCACGTGCGTGACATTCCAGAACCACAGCTGGAGATCGTTCGTCGTGGGAAGGAGCGCGCCCGGATACTGGAACTGATTCGTCCAGGTCGATAAGCTGGCGCCGTTCACGATCGCGACCGACGCTGTCGTGCCCTGGAAGAAGACCCCGGGGAAGACCGGGAAGACGTAGTCGTTGTAGAGGCCGAAGACCGGCGGCAGCGGCACGTACTGATTGTTGAGGATCATGTACGGGCTGACGGCCGTGCCCGCCCCGTGCGAGGAGATCGCCTTCAACTGGGCGTTCGAGAACGCCCAGAGGGGCGTGTAAACCCCTTGCGATAGATCCCGCTTGAGGTTCACCACGATCGTCATGGCGGCGCTCACGTGAACCGTGCGGTAGACCGGGGCGTAATCGCTGAGGCCGACGGCCAGGCGATAGACGCCCGGGGTCAGCCAGAACGTGTTGCCGTACACGCCCGGGGCCGCGACCGGCTCCGAGATCACGAAGTTCGCGAGCTTGACCGTAGCGTTCTCGGCCGTGAACACGTCGAACGCGTTCGTCGGCGTGACGGCGATCGTCAACGGCACGCTCCCTTCGGGACCGCTCGCGTTCCACAGTCCGCGGAGGATGCTCGGGCCCGTCGACATGGTCCCGTAGGTGGCGAGACCACCCGGTCCGCCGGCGCCGGAGGCCCACGCGACGTTGGCGCCCGTGACGGTCTCGCCCGTCTCTCCGCCGTAGCTGTACGCGGCGGGCGTCGCCTGATAGGAGCTCGTCGCCGCGTCCCAGTACGCGAGCCCGAGGGTTGCGTCGGCCTGGGCGAGGTCCGCTTGGCTCCCGCCGCCCGGACCGCCGAAGATCAGCTCGAAGTCGTCGGTGAGGCCGATCGGGTTGTACGAGTGTCCGTTCGCCGTGTAGTTCGACGGGACGGTCAGCGGCGAGCCGCCGCTGGTGGTCGAATTGAAGATGACGTAATCGTAGGGCATGACAACATTTCCGCTCGGTCCCGACAGATCGACCGTGAAGTTGACCGCATTGCGGCCGCCCACGATGGACGAGTTCATGTAAAGCGACAGGTTGAACGGCTGGGTGACCGGTGTCGGGATGAACGCCTCGGCATAGTAGTAGCCGAGCGCCCCGTAGATGTTCGTGCCGTAGGGGCCGTGCGCGTAGAGCGCGTTCGCCGAGATCGGTCCGCCCGAGAAGTTCCAGACGTTCGTTACGAGGATCAGGAAGTTCGCCTGGGCGTAGTACTCCACGACGTTCTGGGTCCAGAAGGAGTATCCGGGTTGACCGAAGAGGGTGATGTTCGTCACGACGGCGTTGAGCTGGATCCCGTAGCTGTCGGGCGAGCTCTGGAACAGGTCGAGGGGCTGGATCCCCGCACCGTTCGTATCGACCTGGGCCCAGAGGCTGGTGGTGTTCAGGATCGAGGGAACGATCGAGCCGTGGGCTCCTTCCCGGAGTCCGTAGTAGGCGAGGCCGACCGGCGCAGGGATGCCCTTGTACAAGGGGCTGACGTAACCTTGCGAAGTGGCCTGCGCCATCTGAGATGCGGACGCGGAGGGTCGCGGAACGAACGCGAGGTGCGGGCTGATACCGGCTGCGTGAGTCGCCGCCAGCGCCCGGGAGGCCATCTCGGAGCCGACGTTCGGGCCCGACGAGGATGTCGCAACGTTTCCCGAGGATGGAACGGTCCCGAACGCAGCCGAGCTCGGCGTCCCACTCCCTACGGGAGAGGCTACCGCCGCGTGGGTCGTCGGACCGGCGGCAGAGAAGGGCATCAATACGATCGTCGCGGTCAGCACCAAAGCCAGGAATATCGAGGTCCGCACGGCGCTCATCGCGCCGGTGAGCCCTTCGGTGATTATGAGCCCTCTGTGCCCCGACGGCGGAGGAGCTCCAAAGCCGCCGCCCGCGGGTGGTTAATGAGCCTCTGCACGCGCGTCTCGGGAAGGCGGTACGGGTGAGACGCCCGACGCAGGGGCGGTGCGGTTCTTCGCTCAAACGGCAGCGACCAGAGCCGGGGATTGACGCGGTTCCATTTCCGAACCTACCTCGGGCGCGAATGCGCAGGACCTTCTGAGGCGGCGAAGACATTGGTTGATCCATCGGCGATCAGCGAAACCTCCTGCGGCCGAGACCTAGGCGTCTCGCTCCCGGCAGGCCCAGGAACGGAGGGAGAAGCACGGTCGGCATTACGGTCAGGATCAGCCCGAGGTCGGCGCCAACGTCGCGACATCGGCATCTCCGAACCAGGGGACGAAGAACACCGTCGTGTTGATCGAGTTGGCCGCGCCGATCGCCGTCAGACCCTCGCCCCGGATCCTTCGACCGAGCCACGGGCCCAGCACCATCGTCAGGTTCCCGTGAAGGAAATCTACGAAGGGTCAGACGAGGGCAAGCTGTACGCCTTCTGACCGAACGGGACCCTGAAATGGAGCTTCGCGACTGGGGGACAGACTGGGCGTGGATCGAGGCTCGGCGGTGACTCGAGAGAACCGACGTCGCCGCTCTCGATTGACCCGCCCGGGTGAGACGCGGTTCCCGCGCCTGCGGTTTATAGACCGGGACAGCTTGGGGCGTCCGATGAACGGGATTCAAGGTCGATGCCGTCTCCTCTGGACCATCGCACCGGTGTTCGTGGTCGCTCTGATGGCCCTTCCGTCCGGCGTCCACTTCGGATCCACCGCGCCGGCCCCATCCGCTCCCTCACTACGAACGCTATCCCAGGACCGCGATTCCCAGCTTGCGGCGACCCAGATCGCCGCGGCGACGGCCGCCCTAGCTCGTGCCTCGGCGCCTTCCGGCTCGCCGACCCAGGGCTGCTCGGCGGGGCCTTCGACCTCCTCGAACGCGTGCGGTGCTCCGCGGCCGGCGGTCGCAGGGACCTGGACCAAGCTCTCTCCGTCGGGCACTCCGACCGGGAGCTGGATCAGCCAGATGACGTACGACGCCCGGGACGGGTACGTGGTCCTGTTCGGCGGGACCAGTAGCTTGGGGATGTCGAACCAGACCTGGAAGTACGTCGGGGGAGTCTGGACGAACATCACGACCTCCAAAGGCCCTTCCGGACGCGACGACGTCGCGATGGTCTACGACACCCACGATCGCTACGTTCTGATCTTCGGCGGGTACGACGCCAAGGGCAACCCCCAGGGCGATACGTGGGCGTTCCACGGGGGCAAATGGACGCAGCTCCATCCGGCCACGGCTCCCGGCGCCCGGGGCTCGACCAGCATGGCCTATGACGCCAAGGACGGCTACGTGGTCCTGTTCGGCGGCTACAACCTGTCGCTCGGGCCGCTCAACGACACCTGGACCTACTCCGGCGGCGCCTGGACCCGGCTCACGATCCCGCACTCCCCGACGTCCGTAAACCAGGCGATGCTCGCCTACGATGCCCGGGACCGGTACGTCCTGCTCTTCGACGGCGACGGCTGCCTCGGAGGCGCCTGCAACCAGACGTGGACGTTCACCGCGGGCGCCTGGACCAAGCTCACCCCCTCCGTCGTTCCGGGGAAGCGATACTTCGGAATGATGGTCTACGATCCCGTCGATCGCTACGTCCTCCTCTTTGGCGGGGAACAGGGAGGCTCCCTCTACGGCGACAGCTGGATGTTCGCCCACGGCAAGTGGACCCAGCTGAGCCCCGCGACCTCCCCGTCCGGGCGGACCGCGTGCGCCATGACGTACGACGCGAAGGACGGCTACACCCTGCTGTTCGGCGGAAGCACGGGAACCACGATCCTCACCGAGACCTGGAGCTACAGCTAGGCGGCGCGAGCGGCCTCGCCGGAAGAGCGACCTCGGAAGGTCCGACAGGATCCGCCGACAGGCAAGCGCCCCGACCCAACGACGGTCGACCGCTCAGGCGCCCGGGAGCGCGAGGAACAAAGGCAGGAGGACCGTTGCCACGACGGTCAGGATCAGGCCGGAGGTCAGGGCCAACGTGGCGGCATCCGCATCCCCGAACCGGGTGACGAAGAACAGCGTCGTGTCCATCGAGGTGGCCCCGCCCATCGCCGTCAGGCCTTCGCCCCGGATCCGGGGACCGAGCCACGGGCTCAGGACCATCGTCAGGTTCTCGCGGAGGAAGTTCGTGAGGAAGGCGAGGAATCCCAGGGTCGCCCCCACGCGCGCGTCTACCAGGGCCCCGCTCAGCGTGTAGAACCCGAACCCGAACGTCGACGCGAACCCGACCGCATAGGTCGTGTAGACGAGCCCCAGGAACGCGCCGCCGGCGACGGCCCCGAGGATCGCCGCCGTCAGGGGGACCCAGAGCCGCTGGAGGCGGGAGGTCGAGATCACGAGACCCCACCCGACCAGGGCCAGGAGAACATAGAGGGAGAACCGCAGCGCGCCCCCGACCGAGACGGAAACGGCATGCCCGCAGGCGAACCCGACGATGACGTCGGCGAGGAAGACGAGGCCGATCCAGGGCCGGCTGGAGCCGAGCCCCTCCGGCGCCGGCCCGCCCGGGGCCTTCGATCGGAGCATCCACGCCACCCCGATCGTGACCCCGAGGACGATCCCGGTGACGGCGAGGGCGATCGGGATCACGTTGAGGACCTGGCCGAGGGGGGTAGCGCCGAGCGAGAGCCCCAGGAGCCCGATCAGGACGAGCACGGTCGCCACCGTGGCGGCGTTGAGCCATCGCGCGGGAAGCGCGAGGACCCGGCCCCCCGCGAATCCGAGCGCAAGGGCCACGTAGAGGAACGGGTCGATCGGGAGGGCCATACGACGGCGCCGCCCGGTCGCTCACTCCGTCCAGGCCGAGAGGCCCGCGTGGACCTGGGCGCCGCGGCCGAGCCAGAGCGTCTCGTCGCGCATCGGACCGTAGCTCAGCCACTCGACGGGGACCCCCGTCTCGTCCGTCACGAACCGGAGGAACGATCGGAGCTCCGACGGCAGGGCGTGGACCCCCTCCCGGTGGATGCGTTCCCTCAGCCGGGCGGTGAACTCCGGCCACGCCGGGAACTTTCGGTAGACCGGCGTGACCTTCTCGAGCTCCTCGGCGACGGCGGGGGGATAGTTCGTCAGCGTCTCGCCGCTGGGGGTCGTGTAGGCCACGGCCACGGGGATCTCGTCGAGGCCGCCCAGCACATCGACCTTCGTCAGCGCGAGCGACGTGAACCCGTTGAGCCGGGTCACGTATCGGAGCAGAACGAGGTCGAGCCAGCCGCAGCGCCGGGCCCGGCCCGTGGTCGCGCCCCGCTCGTTCCCCGTCTTCTGAAGGTATTCGGCGATCTCGCCCGAGGCCTCGGTCGGGAACGGACCGGCCCCGACGCGGGTCGCATAGGCCTTGGCGACGCCGATCACCTCGTCGAGCTCCTGGGGGGCGATCCCGCTGCCCACCATCGCTCCCGCGGCGGTGGGATGCGAGCTCGTGACGTACGGATAGGTCCCGTAATCGACGTCGAGGAGCGCGCTCTGCGCTCCCTCGATCAGGATCGGATCGCCCCGCGCGACCGCCTCCCAGAGCAGCGGTTCCGTCGGGCGCACGTATGGAGCGAGACGACCGCCCACTTCGCTCAGCTGCGTGAACAGCTCGGAGAGCTTCGGCAGCCCCGGGACGTGCGCCTTGGTGGCGTAGAGCAGCGCCAGCCGGTCCTGGAGAAGCTTCGGGCGCACGAGCTCCGCGAAGCGGATCCCCCAGCGGCCGTACCGGTCCGCATACGCCGGCCCGATCCCTCGGCGGGTCGTCCCGACGGCGCTCGCGGGATCGATCCGCTGGCGGAGCTCCTCCTCCCACGCGTCCTCCAGGGAGTGCAGGGAGAGGATCGCATGGGCCCGCTCGCTCACGACGAGCTCGCCCTTGAACAGGTGCTTCTCCTCGAGCTCGAGGATCTCCTGTTCCAACTGGATCGGGTTGATGGCCATCCCCGGGCCGCTCACGCCGACGACCCCCTTTCGGAGAACGCCGACGGACAACTGGTGGAGCACGACCGATCCCTCGGGAAGATGGATCGAATGGCCGGCGTTCGGACCGCCGCCACTGCGCACCACGATCTTCGCGCGCTCGGCGAGGAAATCGGAGATCTTCCCCTTCGCCTCGTCGCCGAACTGAGCGCCGATGATCGCCGTAACGGACACCGTCGACTCCCCCAGCCTTCGTCAGGAGTTTGGGTAGATGGCTCTTGTGCCGGCGTGTGACGGAAACGCACGAGCGAACTGGTTCCCCAAACGGTAAAGAAGGGGCATCCGGTCGGCGCGCCCATGGTCTCCCAGAGGACGCGGGAGGTGGAGATCTCGGGCATCCGAAAGATGTTCGAGGCCGCTCCACCGAACTCCATCAACCTGGGCCTCGGGGAGCCGGACTTTGAGCCGCCGAAGGAGGTCATCGAGGCGCTGTGCCACGCCGTGCGGAACGGCATGAACCACTACGGCCCCTCCGCTGGCCTCACCGCGCTGCGCGAGAAGGTCGCCGAGCGCTACCACGACCGGGACCCCGACACGACCCGGGACAACGTGATCATCACCGGCAGCGGCTCCGAGGGCCTGATGGCCGTCGCGCTCGCGCTGTACGACCCGGGCGATGAGGTCCTCGTCCCGAACCCCGGGTTCGTCCTCTACGGACCCCACGCCCGTTTGTGCGGAGCCTCGCCGGTCCCGTACTCGCTCGACGAGCGGAAGCACTACCAGCCCAACTTCGACGAGCTCGAGACGCGCGTTACTCCAAGGACCCGGGCCATCGTCGTCAACTCGCCGTCCAACCCCACCGGAGGCGTCTTCGCTAAGGCCACCGTCGAGCGGCTCGTCGCCTTCGCCGAGGCCCACGATCTCACGATCGTCTCCGACGAGGTCTACGAGGAGATGGTCTTCGAGGGGAAGTTCGCGTCGTTCTGGGGCCGGGGCGACCGCACGGTCATCGTCAACTCCTTCTCGAAGATCCTGGCGATGACGGGCTGGCGGATCGGCTACCTCGTCGCACCGAGGGCGCTGGCCGTCCAGATCAACAAGATCCACTACCACATGATGGCATGTCCATCCACTCCGGCGCAGGCCGCCGTCCTCACCGGGCTCAACGAGTGCGGCTACGCGATCCGGGCGATGGTGACCGAGTTCCGCGCCCGTCGGGACCTCGTCGTGAAGGGCCTCAATCGGATCCCCGGCCTCAAGTGCGTGCCTCCCGCCGGGGCGTTCTATGCGTTCCCCCGGTTCGACTGGCCCGGATCCGCCCAGGAGATCGCCTCGACGCTCCTCACCCGGGGGCTCATCACCACCCCGGGGGACGCGTTCGGCTCCCTCGGCGCCGGGCACCTCCGGCTCTCGTTCGCGACGTCGCGCGAGAACCTGACCCGGGGGCTCGCGATCCTGCGGAAGTACGCGAACGAGGTCCAGGCCGGCTGATCCTCCGCGGGTCCGGGCGCCTCGTCGCGGCGCCGTGGCCCTCCGCTTCCTAGGATTGGTGGCGCCCGCGCCGGCCGATCGGCGCGGAGCTCGACCGCCGGGTTACGAGGTCAGCTCGCGGTAGAGCGCCCGATGGCGCTCGACGCACTTCGCCCAGGTGAGCTCGGCGACGCGGGCCCGGCCGGCGCGGACGAGCTCCGCCCGCCTTCCTTCGTCGTGCACGACCGTTCGGATCGCGCCCGCGAGGGCCGGGAGATCCCCGTACGGGACGACCAATCCGCTGCGGCCCTGCTCGAGCACTTCCGGCACGCCGCCGACGCTCGTCGCCACAATAGGAAGGTCCGCCGCCATCGCCTCGAGCAGGACGAGTCCGAACGCCTCCCACTCGGACGGGAGGACGAACGCGCGGGCCGCCCGGAAGACGCCCCGGTAGGCCGGGCGATCGAGCCGGCCGAGGAAGGAGATCTGATCCGCGATCCCGAGGGAGCGCGCCACGGCCTCGAGGGCCGCCTGCTCGCCCCAATCGGGACCGAGGATCACCAGAGGCGGCCGCTCGGACCGCGGGACCTGGGCGAGCGACCGGAGCAGACCCTCGAGGCCCTTGTTCGAGGCGACGCGTCCGGCGTAGAGGAGGAAGTCCTGCGGAAGCCCGACCGGCACCGGGTCGTCCCTCGGATGCGCCCACTCCTCCAGGTCGACGCCGGGGGGGATCTTCCGGACCTTCGCCCGGGGGGCGAACTCGCTCACCAGCCCCGCCTCCAGGTCGGACTCGACGATGAGCGCGCGGGCGACGTGGTACGCCGTCATCCCGAAGACGTGGTCCTGGATCCGGAGCGCGCCGCGTTTGAGCGGCGGCTCCCGACGGTCCGCCGGGTGATAGTGGGTCGAGACGACGAGCGGGGTGCCGGTTCTCCATGCGACCGCGGCGGCCTGCAGGACGTGTCCGTACCGATGGGAGTGGGCATGGACCACCGACGCGCCGCTCCGGGAGAGCGCCGGGACCAATCCCTTCCACATCGGCAAAGTGAGGCCGGGGATCATGCGCTTGACGACGGGGAACCGGAGCACCGGGACGCCGTCCACGATCGGGGCGAAGTTCGAATGACGCTCCCACCGGTCCTCGGCGTAGAGGTCGCTCGCGTAGACCGTGACGTCCTCGCCGGCGGCGTGGAGGCCCTTGGCGACCTCGCGGACGTTCTGCTCAACGCCCCCCGGCGCGTCGAAGCGCAGCGTCACGAGCGCGATCTTCACCGGGCCAGCGCCTCCGAGTACACCTCGAGGAGACGGTCGACCACTCGCTCCCACGTGTACCGAGGGACCACCTGGGTCCGTCCGTAGTCCCCGAGGCGTCGTCGCGTGCCTTCTTCGTCCCAGAGCTTGAGGAACGCTTCGGCGAGGGGCGACGGCTCGAGCGGCGGAACGAGGAGCCCGGCACGCCCGTCCTCGACGAACTCCGGGATCCCCCCCACCCGCGAGGCCACGACCGGGGTTCCCTGGGCCATCGCCTCGAGGAGGACGAGGCCGAAGGATTCGTACTCGCTCGGAAGGGCGAACAGCCTCGCCTCGCGGAAGGCGCTCGCCACGAGGTGCTCGTCCTCGACGTACCCGGTGAGGTGGACCCGGCCCTGAAGGCTCGCCTGAGCGACGGCCCGTTCGACCTCGGTCTTCACCCCGCCGTCCTCGCCGACGATCACGAGGCGGGCGGCGGGATCGTGCTTCGCGAGGGTCCGGAACGCCTCCACCAGCGGCAGCAGACCCTTGTTCGACGCGAGCCGACCGACGAACAGGACGAACGACCCGTCGATGCCGAACCGCTTCGCGAACGCGTTGGGCTCCGGCCGCGGGGCGCCGAGGGGCGAGTACCCGGGAGGGATGATCTCGACCCGGGGCAGCGGGAACCCGTTCTCCCGGATGAGTCGTTCCTCCTCGTGGGTCTGGACGATGAGGGTGCTCGCCTCGGCGACGATGGAGGAGGCCAGGACCCGGTCGTAGAAGCCCCGGACCCGATGGCGCAGCCACCCGCCCTGGATCGACCAGATCGGGTGGTAGTGCGCCGAGATGACGTACGGGACCTTCGCGCGTCGATGGTACCGGCGCGCGACGGCCGCATGGTTCGTCCCATAGGTGTGGACGTGGACGATCTCCGGATGGGCGTTCGCGAGCTCACGCCCAAGGCCGCGGAAGAACGGGTAGTGCAGCTCCCCGGGCAGCGTCCAGACCGGAACGCGCCGGACCGCGATGCCGTTCACGGTCTCCGAGCGGGGGACCTCGGGCCCAAGGCGCTGCCAGGGGAACTCCTGGTACAGGTCGGAGGTCAGGGCCGTGACGTGGTGGCCCCGGGCCACGAGCCGTCGCGAGATCTCCGCGACGTGCCGTTCGACGCCGCCCGGTCCGGGCGGGAAGCGCGTCGACAGCTGGGCGATCTGCACGGCCCCCGGCCTACCCGGCGCGCGATCCGGAGAGCCGAAGAGCGTACTTCTTGTAGATCTCGGACGCCCTCGCGACCGCCTCGACCTTCACGTACTCGTTGGCCTGGTGGGAGAGCTCCTCCTCGCCGGCGCCGAAAATGACGACCCGGGGGTTCACCTGGGTGTAGTAGACGGCCTCGGAGGCGTGGACGAGGACGGCGGACTCGGCGCTCGAGACCTCCTTCAGGATCTTGAGGTGCTCCGAGTTCGGATCGATCTGCACCGACGGCATCGAGAGGATGCGGCGGAGCGTGAACGGGGTCTTGATCCGCCGGAGGTGGTCCTCGATCTCCCGGTAGAGCTGATCGGGAGAGTAGGGCGGCGGGAACCGGATATCGACCTCGGCCGTCGCCTTGTTCGGGACGACGTTGAGCCGCGTGCCCCCGTTGAGCGTGCCGATGTTCATCGTGACCGACCCGAGCTCGGGGTGCGCGATGCGGCCCTTGAAGCTCTCCAGGCCGCGCAGGATCCGCATCATCTTCGAGATGGCGTTCTCGCCCAGGTGGGGCATCGCCCCGTGGGCGGCCTTGCCGCGGGTCTCGATCGCCAGATCGAGGACGCCCTTCTCCGCGTAGGCGACGCGAAGACCGGTGGGCTCGCCGACGACGATCGCCTTCGCCCGACGCATGGGAAGCGTCTTCGAGAGCGCCATCGCGCCCTGCATCGTCGTCTCCTCGTCGGTCGTCAGCGCGAGGACGACGGGGATCTTCCGAGAGACCAGGTCCTGGGCCGCCTGGAGCATCGCGATGACCGTCCCCTTCATGTCGGCCGCCCCACGGCCGTACATCCGCCCGCCCGCGAGCTGGCTCTGGGAGAAGCTCCAGTAGTCCCCGATCGGCGGCGTGTCCAGGTGGCCCGAGAGCACCGTCCCGCCCTGGCCGAACTCCGCCAGGAGCGCCGGCGTCGCGGGCTCGCCGAACAGCGTGTTGCGCATGTGGATCTGGTCGGTGAACGACTGGACGTAATCGAGGACCTCCTGCTTGTCGGAGAACGGATCGCTCGGGATCTTGATCAGATCCGCGAGCATGTCGACCATCTGACGCTTCATGGAAATAGGACACTCCTCCCCACCGGACGGAGCGTCCAGAGGCTGGAATTCGTAGGGCTCCGATAGGGAGGCAGACGCTTAATTCTTCGCCCTTCGCGCACGGGGGCGATCGGCGGTTCGTCCGGCGTTCCGGGTAAGGAGGGCCCGGGTCCGCTTCACGGCGCGCAGGTAGCCTTCGGGCGAGCCGACGCTTCGCCATTCCCCGGCCGATGGGGTCAGCGCGAGCGCCGACACCCGGCCGCCGTTCCGGATGAGCCAGCGGATCGCGTCGGTGACCTCGAGCTCGCGCGGTCGCTTCTCGCGGAGGATGGCGTGGAACCCGTCGAAGAGGCGGGGGGAGAAGGCGTACGCCGCCGTGGCGGCCCACGAGGACCTCGGGCGGAGGGGCTTCTCCTCCATTCCGACGACGTGGAACCGGCGCAGGCCCTCGAACCGCCCCGCGGGGGTCACCTCGACGACCCCGTACCGGCTCGGATCGGCCACCTTTCGCACGAGGATGACCGCGTCGAGGGCCTCCGCCTCGAGCAGTCGGGACAGGCGTCCGAGGAGCGCCCCCCGATGAGGCTCGATCAGGACCGCGTCGCCCGCCTGGAGGATGAAGTTCCCCGATCCGACGAACGGCTGGGCCTGGAGGACCGCGTCACCAAAGCCCCGCGCGGGGCTCTGGATCGCGAAGTGGAGGTGGAGGCCCGAGAGGGTCCGGTAGAACCGGCGCGTCTCCTCGAGGCGCTCCGAATGGGCGGCGTGGCGTCGGAGGAACTCCTTGTCGACGGTGAAGTAGTTCTGGACGAAGGAGAGATCGCGCGGGTTCACGACGAGGGTAACGTCGTCGGCGCCCGCCCCGATCATCGTCTCGAGGACGAGGTGGGCGACCGGCTTCAGGACCGGGGCGCTCCCCGGCGCCCAGTCGAAGAGCGGCAGGAACTCCTTCCGGATCCCCCGGGTCCAGGGGAGCATTCGAGTCCCCTCGCCCGCGAGGGTGACGACGCCGCGCATCGAGAACTACGCCGGGCTTCCCGAGGGGCCCTGGGCCGCGCCCTCGGAGCTCCCCGAAGCGGCGGGCGAAGGGTGGGGGGCGGGCCCGGCGCGATCGGCGAGGTGGGCGCGGTTGTCCGCGTCGCGCCACTGGACGACGGGCATCAGGACGTGCTTGCGCGCCGCGAGGCGACGCTTGTACCGAATGAGGTCGCGGAAGATCTCCCGGACGACGTCCTCGAGCTGGCGGGTCCGCGTGTACCCGAGCTTCGGGAGGTTCTCGAGGACCGGGTTGTAGTAGTGCTGCTGCGCCTCGACCCGGGGATCGGGGGGGTGCTCGATCGTCGGGTGGAGGTGGAACTCCTCGCCGACGCGCTTCACGAGCTCCGCCAGATCGCCGACGGAGTACCACGCATCGAACTGGTTGAACACCCGGTACTCGCCCTCGGCCGCCGGGTTCTCGACGGCGAGCCGAAGCGACTGCATCGAATCCTCGAGCGCGATGAACCCGCGCTTCTGGCCGCCCTCGCCGTAGACGGTGATGGGCATCCCGAGGACCGCTTCGACGACGAACCGGTTGAGGGCGGTGCCCCAGACCTCGTCGAAGTCGAAGCGCGTGAGAAGGGAGTTGTCGACCATCTCAGGGGTCCGAGTGCCGTAGAGGACCCCCTGCATCACGTCGGTGGCGCGGAGGCGGAAGATCTTGCTGGCGAACATGACGTCGCCCGAGTCGAAGACCTTGCTCCAGTGGTACCACGAGCCGGCCTGACGCGGGAAGGGAAGGCGGTCCTTCCGCCCGCGGTACTCGATCTCGAAGAACCCCTCGGGGATGTCGACGTTCGGGGTCCCGTACTCGCCCATCGTGCCCATCTTGACCAGGTGGGCCGACGGGCAGACGTCCCGGATCCCGTAGAGCAGGTGGAGCGTCCCGGTGATGTTCTCGACCTGCGTCCGCACCGCGTGGTGGACGTCGATCATCGAGTAGGGAGCGGAGCGCTGCTCGGCCAGGTGGACGATCGCCTCCGGGCGCTCCTTCTCGAGGACCTCGCGCACGAAGGCGTAGTTCGAGAGGTCGCCCTTGTAGAACCGGAGCTCCTTCCCCAGGTGCTTGCGCACCGCCTCCTGGCGCTTCGCGAAGGAAAGGATGGGGGTCGCCGACCAGCTCCCGACCTCCTTGACGCGCTTCCGCGTGACGAAGTTGTCGAGGCCGGCGACGTCGTGGCCCCGCTGGAGGAGGTGGAGGGAGAGCGGCCAACCGGAATAGCCGTCGATCCCGGTGATGAGGACCTTCATCCGCCCCACTCTGGCCGGGGCTCGTATTTGAGAATAATGGCGTTGTTCCAGGGCCGCCGAACGACCCGTGCGAGGGCCCCGCAATGCTGTAAAACGCCGTGGAAAGAAGGACCCCAAGTTTAAGGGGCGCACCTCTCTACTGACCTCGAGGAGGGGGACTCCGGATGGCTCAGGAGGTCCGCATCGTCGACACCCGCGGCGACTCGCTCAGCGGGGCCATGATGGTCGTGGGGTTCCCCACGCACGGCCTCGTCGGCTCCGTCGCGGCGTCCTACCTCGTCCACACGCTCGACATGACGTCGGTCGCGTACATGACCAGCGAGGGGTTCCCGCCGACGGTGATCATGGAGGAGGGGGTCGTCAGCGCCCCCGTCCGGTTCTACGCCAGCAAGGTCGTCTGCGGCGTCGACCGCTCCTGCGAGCAGCTCGTCGTCGCCATTTCCGACATCCAGCCCCCTCCAGAGCTCCTGAACCAGATCGGTCGGTCGATCCTGGACTGGGCGGAGTCGAAGGGGATCCAATTGATGGTCGCCGTCGAGGGCCAGCCGATGGAGGAAGAGGTCCGCGGCGACGCGCGCGTCGTCGCCATGGCGAACCGGGCCGCGGCCTCGATCCTGGGAAAGTACCACTTCGAGCCCGCGAACGGCGTCGTCACCGGGTTCGCGGGCGGCCTCCTCCTGGGCGCCATCGGTCGCACGATGCCGGTGCTCTGCCTGGTCGCCCAGGCGCACAAGGACTACCCCGACGCGCGCGCGGCGGCGAAGGTGATCGAGACGATCAATCCCCTCGTCCCGATGCTCGTCCTCGACACCAAACCGCTCCGCGAGAAGGCGCAGGAGATCGAGGCGGAGGTTCGGTCCAACCTCACGAAGCAGCACCAGACGATGACCGCGCTGCACGACGCGGAGCCGGTCGGGCCGGGTGAGATGTATCGCTGACACAGCCTCGAGGCCGTCGACGTCCGGCCTGAACTCGCTCGCGCCCGCCGTCGGTCTCCGGGGGTTCCGGAACCGCGACACCCTCGGGATCTCGCGGATCGTCGCGGAATCGCTCCACGAGCACTACGATCCCTCCCTCTACCAGTCCCTGAGCCAGCAGTGGCCGGACGGCTTCCTCGTCGCCGCCGACTCCGCCGACCAGCCGGTCGGGTTCCTCCTCGGCGTCACCCAGGTCGAGGGCGAGGCCCGCATCCTCATGTTCGCCGTCGACCGGCCCTGGCGCGCCCGCGGGTTGGGAAGCCGCTTGATGGAGGCGTTCCTCGCCCGGACCCGGCAGCGGGCGATGCGGCGCGTGACCCTGGAGGTCCGGGTGAGCAACGCGACCGCGATCCGGTTCTACACCAGGTTCAGCTTCTCCGTGACCGACCTCCTCCGCGGCTACTACTCCGACGGCGAGAACGGCTACCAGATGGCCCGGGCGCTGTAGCGAAACCCCTTCGTCTGCGCCGGGAAACCCTTTAGCCCCCCGGCCGTCCGCTCCCCCGTCACCATGGCAGCCAACTGGCCCACCGCCCGGGAGCTCATGACCGTCCGTCCGATCACACTGGCGACGGACGCACCGCTCTCCGAAGCCCTCGGCCACATGCGCGCCAAGGGGATCCACGAGGTCATCGTCCTCCGGAAGAAGGAGTTCGCCGGCCTCATCACCTTCGAGTCGATCGCGCGCCGGACGAACCTCCCGCTCGGCACGAAGGTCGAGCACCTCCTCGTCCTCCCACCGGTGATCTCCCTCGCGACGACGTTCTCGGAGATCGCGGAGCAGCTCCTCGCCTCCGGCCTGCGCGCGGCGCCCGTGATCGGCGCCAAGGGCGAGGTCGTCGGCATCGTCTCCCGGACCGACCTCGTGAAGCGGTTCTCCCAGTTCGAGACCATCTCGGAGCACAAGGTCGAGGAGATCTCGAGCCCGGTCGGGCTTATCGTCTCCGAGGGCGAGTCGGTCATGAACCTCTTCCACCAGATCCGGCTCCTCGAGGAGCACCCGCTGCCCGTCGTCGACAAGAAGGGCCGCCTCGTCGGCGCGGTCGGGGTCTCGGACCTGGGGCGGGTCCTCATGAAGCCCGATACCGCGGGCAAGCGCGACGCCGAGAACCGGCACACGACGCCCGCCGCCACCGTCGGCTCGATCATGCACAGCCCCGCCCTCACCGTCCCGAAGGGCACGACCGCGGGCGCCGCGGCCGCGCTGATGACGCGCGAGAAGATCTCGAGCGTCTTCGTTCTCGAGAACGGAAAGCCGACCGGCGTCGTCTCCCAATCGGACCTGTTGGGGCTCGCCGTCGGCTCCGACACGTCCTCCTCGGCCGAGGTCGGGGACGTCTACGTGCAGATCCACGGCCTCCGCGGCTCGTCGGACCCCGAGATCCTGACGGAGATCGACCGGGTCGTCGCGAAGGGCCTCCGGCATATCGCCCGGCACGCGAAGCCGATCCTCCTGAGCCTCCACGTGACGCCGCAGGGGACCCACCGGGGCAGCGACGCGACGGTGCACGCGCGCCTGCACACCGACCGGGGCATCTTCTATGCGTCCCAGTCCGGCTGGAACTTCTTCGCCGGGATCTCGGACATCATGGACGAGCTCGAGGAACAGGTCCGAAAGGTCCGGGACGAGTCCGGCGCCAACAAGCGCCGCTCCCGGAAGGGGCTCCAGATCGATGATTCGCCCGGCGACCCGGAGCTCGAGGCGCAGCTGCGCCAGGTCCGGGGCGATGACGACTAGGCGAACCGATCGAACGAGGTAGACCGATGCTGCCCGGAGGCCCCCACCAGCAGCGCCAGATGCAGATGATGATGCGCCGGATGGGCATGACGACGGAGCCCGTCGACGGCGTCGACGAGGTCATCATCCGCACGAAGGACAAGGAACACGTCTTCAAGTCCCCCGAGGTCACGATCCTGACGGTCCAGGGCGTCCGGACCTACCAGGTCGTCGGCGAGCCCGAGGTCAGGGCCCGAACCGCAGGGGCGGCCGCAACGCCGGGCGCCGCCGCCGCCGCGCCGGCCGCCCCCGCGGGGCCTCCCGACGAGGACGTCCAGCTCGTGATGGAACAGGCCCAGGTCGAGCGCGAGGAGGCCCTCCAGGCCCTCGCCGCGACGGACGGAGCGCCCGCCGAGGCGATCCTGCACCTGCTCTCCCGGCGAGGGTCTCGTGGGGGCGGCTGAGCCGCCCATCGCCCAGGAATGCGTCGAGGGGTACGTCTTCTGCACCGGCCCGACGCGGGTCCTGATCCTGCGGCGCCCGCCGTCGCGGGGCCGGATCTGGGTTCCGGTGAGCGGTAAGGTCGATCCGACGGACGCCGACTACCCGAGTGCCCTCCGACGCGAGCTCACCGAAGAGACCGGCTTTCGCGACTTCATGCGCCTCTTCCCCCTCGGATGGGACGTGCCGTTCTCCGGTCCCGACGGGCGGATGTGGCGCCTCCACGCCTACGGGGTAGAACTGGAGGGTCCTAGGGATCCCGTCCTCAGCGACGAGCACGACGCCTTCGAGTGGGTTTCCCCGCCGAGCGCGATCGAGCGCTTGCACTACGAGGACAACAAGGAGGCGGTGCGCCGCCTCGAGGCGTCGCTCCGGTCCGCCCGGGCCACCGGCTCCCCAAACCTTTAGCGAGAACGGCCGCTCGAAGGAACGGATGACCCCGGATTCCCCCCCCGCCTCGCCCTTGCTCCTGCCGGAGACGTCGCCGCCGCTCGCGTCGGAGCCCGCCGGCCCCGTCTTCGCCCGGATCGGCGAGGATCTATTCCGGGCCCTGCGCGCGGCCCACCATCGGAAGATCGTGCTCCAGGTCCCTGCTGGGCTCGTTCGGAACGCTCACGACCTCGCCGCCCAGCTCGCCGGCGAGGCCGGGTGCCCGGTCGTCGTGGCCACGCGCCCGTGCTTCGGGGCCTGCGACTTTCCCTCGCCCGACGAGGCACCGGGCGTCGATGCGATGGTCGTCCTCGGCCACGCGCCGATCCCGAACGTCCCGCGGAAGCTTGTGACCTATTTCGTCGAGATGCGCGACCCGAAGGGGGACGTCGAGGCGCTCGCTCGCATCGTCCACCAGGCCGGCCTTCCCAAGCGGCTCGGCCTCGTCGCCTCGATCCAGCATCTCGACCTCGTTCCGGGGCTGTCGGCGGCCCTCGAGCGTATCGGGCACCGCGTGGAGGTGGGCCGGGGGGATCGCCGCCTCGCCTACCCGGGCCAGGCCCTGGGCTGCAACTACACGTCGGCCGAGGCCGTCGCGGCCGACGTCGACGCCTTCCTCTTCCTCGGAACCGGCCGGTTCCATCCGCTCGGCCTCGCGTTCGCCGTGTCGCCGCCGGTCTGGTCGCTCGACCCGCTCCAGGCCATCCTCGAGCCGCCGATCGACCGGGCGGCCCTGATCCGGCGCCGTCAGCTCAAGGTCGCCTCGTGCCAGAACGCCCGCCGGTTCGGACTCCTCGTTTCGAGCTTCGCCGGTCAGGACCGCAGCCCGATGGCCCTCGCCCTCCAGCGCCGGGCGCGCGAGCGCGGACGCGAGGCGGAGATCTTCGTCTTCGATCGGCTGGACCCCCGCGACCTCATCGGGCGGGACGTCGACGTGTTCGTCAATACGGCCTGCCCAAGGATCGCCCTGGACGATTCCGACCTCTACGAGAAGCCGATGCTGACCCCACCGGAGTTCCTGATGGTGCTCGGCGAGCTCCCTCTCGAACCGTACCGGTTCGACACCTACCACTGAGCCTTCGGCTGCGTGAGTACCCTTAGTAGGCCGGGCGGCGTCGGACGCATGGGCCCGAAGGGGACCCGCGGGGACGTCATGGTAGATCCGGTGGCGCCGGTCCGTCCGCCGGCCGTCGTGGTCCGCTCCCCTAGCTACGGCCCCCCGAAAGGCGTCGATCTGCCGCCGTCCCTTCCGAGGGATCCCTTCCCGCCGCAGTTCCTGGAACCCGGCGAGAACGTTCTCGCGTCGATCAAGCCCCGGATCCGAGCGTTCCTCGGGCTCCCGGCGATCGTCCTCGCGGCGATCTCGCTCGTCGCCCTCGCCGGGGTCGGCGCCGAGGCCGGCTCGTCGGGCCCGGAGACCGCCCTGTTCCTGCTCTTCCTCCTCACGTTCGTCCTCGACACCCTCGTCTGGAGCCGGTGGATCGGCCGCAACCTCCTCGCGCTCCTCCCGCTCGCCTTCTTCCTCGGCGTCATCGTGGCGGCGGCTACCTCGAATCCGGCGGCGCCGATCAACGCCGCCCAGACGCGGGCGATCATCGGAGGCGAGCTGCCGCTCTTCGCGGTCCTGGAGATCGGCCTGCCCCTCGCCGTCTTCCTGATCATCTGGCTCCGCAGCTTCTACGCGGTCACGGACCAGCGCGTGATCGAGGTGACCGGTGTGTACTACCGGAACTCGCAGTGGATCGCCCTCGCCGACGTCGGGCCGATAACCGCGCGTCAGTCGATGTTCGGGCGGCGGATCGGGTACGGCCGGATCCGGTTCGTCGACAAGAGCCCGCGGACGGGGGTCCGGCGCGGGATCGCGGCCGCATTCCTGGGCCGGGACATCGTCGGGGCCGAGTTCTTCGGAGTGGGCGAGCCGGAAGTGTTGCGCGCCCAGCTCGAGGAGATCATCGCCCCCGCGCGTCGGGTCGAGCCTCCACCCTCGGGGGATGGGATGGTCGCGCCCGTCGTCCCACGCCCGGCTCCGCCCGCTCCGCCCACCCCCCCCGCGGCGGTCGCTCCCCCGGCGACGGCGCCGACGGTGGCCCGATGCCCCCGCTGCGCGACCGCCTTGGTCTATGTGGCGCCGGCGAGCCGGTTCTACTGTCCCACGTGCGGTCGCTACGTCTGAGCGGCCGCAGTCTCCCCATCGATCCGGTCGAGGATCGGAGGTCCCTGCACGAGAAGGTTGTTCATTTCGCCCCCGTGCTGGAGCTCCTGGGGAGGCTTGGCGAGGTCGACCCGGTAGCGGGTTCGGGCCTCGTCGTTGGGCCGGGAACGTTCCCGGAGGAGCGCGAGCTGGGACACGGTCCGGCCACCGTCAGGACCGTGACAGCCCTCCCGGACGCCGTCGTCTCGGCCCCCCGGCACGCTAGAACCGCCGGCCAAAGCTCCAAAGGCCGGCGCGCTCTATCCGGGAACGTGCGGCCGTGGCGGGCGTACCTGTCGCTGGTCGTCACGATCGCCGGGATCGCCCTTCTCGTGGACGCGGTCCTCCGGGGGACGGCTCAGGCCTCGATCGTCCTGATCGTACCCGTGCTCTCGGGGAGCTCGCCGGAGTTCCTGATCGGCACGCTGCTGACGTTCGTCGGCCTGGTCTCCTTGTTCCTTTCCTGGGGAAGCGTCGAGATGTTCGACGCTGCGGACGGGGCCGAGGGGTCGGCCCCCCGGAGCGGCGGGGTGGTGCTGATCGGCCCCGTGCCGATCTTCTTCGGAGAGTGGAAGCAGATGGGCCGTCGGGGGGTCTGGGGCTGGGTCGCGGCGGGGACGATCGCCACCGCGGTGCTCGTCCTGCTGTTCGTCTGGATCTGGGTCCGCGGCTAGCGACCGCCGACGACCTTCCGGAAGAACCACTCGTGCAGCCTCGGGTCTCCGGACAGCTCCGGGTGGAAGGTGAGGCCGACGACCGACCTGCGTCGCACCCCCACGATCTCCTTCCCGCGCGTCGCGATGATCTTGGTCGTTCCGCGGACCTTGAGAATGCGGGGCGCGCGGATGAACACGCCGGGGAACGGCCCTCCCGAGAGACCGGCCACCCGCACCGGCGCCTCGAACGACTCCCGCTGGCTGCCGTAGTCGTTCCGGCGGATGCTGATCTCAAGCGGCCCCTGCGTCGGGGGGTCCCGTCCGCCGGGGACGGGCTCCAGGCGCGTCGATAGGAGGATCATCCCCGCGCACGTCGCGAGGACGGGGAGCCCTTCCCGGATCCGCTCCTGGAGCGGGAGCCAGAGCCCGATCTTCTGGAGGAGGTCGGCGATGGTCGTGCTCTCGCCGCCTGGGAGCAGCAACGCATCGACGCGGTGGAGGTCCGCGACGGACCGGACCGTCACGGCCGACGTCCGCCCGAGGATGCCCGCGACCGCCGCCAGCTGCTCCGGGACGTCGCCCTGGAGCCCGAGGACGCCGACCTTCATGCGGGTGCGCCGCGCCGGAGCTCCTCGAGGATCTCCTTCGCCCGGTCGATCCGGATCGCGTGCTCCGCGATGAGGCGCGCGACCACGGCGTCGATCTCCTCCGGCTTCGCCCCGGCCGTCGCGGCGATGTTCCGGGCGTGGAGCCCCATGTGGCCTCGCTGGATCCCCTCGGTCGCCAGCGCCCGGAGGGCGCCGAAGTTCTGGGCCAGGCCGACGGCAACGAGGACGTGGGCGAGCTCCTGGGCTCCCTTCACGCCGAGCAGCTTCACGTTCGCTTTCGCGGTCGGATGCACGGCGGTGGCGCCGCCGATGAGGCCGACGGCCACCGGCAGCTCGATCGTGCCGACGAGGTTCCCGTCGCGGTCCTTCTCGTAGGTGGTGAGCGGCTTGACGATCCCGCCGTCCTTGGCGAGGAAGGCGGCGTACGTGTGCGCGCCGCTCTCGATCGCCCGGAAATCGTTGCCGGTCGCGACGACGACGGCCGAGATCCCGTTCATGATCCCCTTGTTGTGCGTCGCGCATCGGAACGGGTCGACGGCGGCGAGCGTGTACGCGTCGAGGATCGATTCGACGACCTCGGGCCCTGTAGCGTTCTCGGTGGCCAACGCCTCGGCCGGGAACGTCGCCGAAGCTCGGGCCAGCCGGAGGACGGCGAGGTTGGAGATGATGCGGAGGACCACCCGGCCGCCGGCGAGCTTGGCCACCTCGGGCGCGAGCGCCTCGCACATCGTGTTGACGGCGTTCATGCCGCCGGCGTCGCGCGCGTCCACCAGGAGGTGGACGACGAGCATGGTGCCGCGCGGGGAGGGGATGATACGGACCTCGATCTCGCGTGCGCCGCCGCCGAACTTGACCAGCATCGGGTCCTTGGCGTTCGCGTGCGCCAGGAGCGAATCGCGCTCGGCGAGGATCCGCAGGCGTGCCGCCGCGGGGTCGACGACGTCGAGGACCTGGATCTGGCCGATCATCACCGGCGGCGTCGTCTGGGCGGTGAACCCGCCCTTCGCCCGGGCGACCTTGGCGGAGTTCGAGGCCGCCGCCACGACGCTCGGCTCCTCGATCGCCATCGGGACGAGGTAGTCCTTCCCGTTGATGCGGAAGTGCGTCGCGACGCCGAGCGGGAGCGGGAAGACGCCGATCACGTTCTCGATCATACGCTGGACGAGCGCCGGGTCGATCCCTGGGGGGAAGTCGAAGGAGCGCGCCTCGGCGTCGGTGAGATCGCCCCACTGCTGGACGATGCGGCGCCGCTCGTCGACGGTCAGCCGGTAGAACCCTGAGATCGCTGAGTTTCGCTCCATCGTTGTTCCGTTCCCCCTACCCCGAGTCCGAGGCGTCCGGTTCTCCCGCGGGCTCGGCCGCGGCCGAGCTCGACTCGGCAGAGGGCGGGATCCGCGCGACGACGACCTTGGCGGGCCGAAGCAGCGTACCCTCGATGCGGAAGCCTTGCTGGATGATCTCGAGCACGGTGCCGTCCCGGACCCCCTCGCGGGGCGGCGCCTCGGCGACCGCCTCGTGCCATTCAGAGCGGAACGGTTCGCCGCGCCGAGCCACGGGGGTCACGTGCTCGTTGTCGAAGAACGTGAGGAACTCGCGGACGAGGAGGTCGATCCCCTTCCGCATCGGGTCGCTGGCGGGCAGGCGGCTGAACGCCTCCTTCGCGCGCTGCGCCGCCTCGTACGATGGGATGAGGCCGAGGATCACGTCGGCCCGGACGGCCCGGCCGAGGGAATCGCGCTCCCTCGCGGCCCGCCGGCGGAAGTTCTCGAAGTCCGCGAACAGGTACTTGAACCGGGTCTCCCAGTCCTCCGCCGGCTCGGCGGGGGGGACCTTCTCGGGAGGGCTGGGGGCCGGCTCCGCGCTCGGCACCGGGGCGGGAGGAGCGGGTGCCTCGGCCTCCTTCTCCTCCGGCATCGCCTCGTTTGTCCGACGGGAGCGCCTTATTTGGGTTTTGTCGCCGCCTGCTCGCGTCGGGACAAGCGCCGAGTACGCAACTGCGACCGGCGGGTGGGAGGGGGACCGGCGCCGTCGAGCCTGGGCCCCCTTCCGGAAACGGGCTGGTTTATCCCCTGCACGAGGCTTGACGGCGCATGCCCGACCGCCGGTACGACCTCTCGTTGGAGTTCACCGAGAATTCGCTCGACTACCGCGGCCGAGTGACGCTCCACGAAGAGCTGACCCGCTCGGAGCTCGACCTCGACGCGGACGGGCTCACGATCGAGTCGGTCGAGGCCGGTGGGGCGGCGACCGCATTCGAGGTGGACCGAGCCGCCCACCGGCTCCGAATCCGAGGCCTCCCGAGCGGCACGCGGACCGTCACCGTGGTCTTCTCCGGCAAGGTCGGGACGGAGAACCCGGCGGGACTGTACCGCTCCCCCCTGGGCAAGAGCGAGGTCCTGACCACCCATTTCGAGCCCAGCGCGGCGCGCAAGATGTTCCCGTGCCGCGACCGGCCGGATGCCAAGGCGGTCATCGTACTCGAGGTGGTCGCGCCCCCGGGCCTGACCGCGATCTCCAACATGCCCGCCGAGCGGACCGAGATCGCTTCCGATGGCCGGCGGCGGACCCGCTTCGCCGCGACCCCCGCGATGGCGACCTACCTGCTCTACCTCGGCCTCGGCCCGTTCGAGGAGCTCGAACACACGTCCCACGGGTACCGGGTCATCGCGGCCACCGCGCCGGGGATCTCCGCGAAGACCGAGTTCCTGATGGACGTGGCCGCGCGGTCGCTGGAGCACTTCTCGCGGTACTATCGGGTCCCGTACCCCTTGCCCAAGCTGCACCTCGTCGCCATTCCCAAGTTCCTCTCCGGCGCGATGGAGAACTGGGGCGCGATCGTCGCGGCCGAACCGTTCGCCCTCGAGGACGAACGGACCCCGATGCTCCTCCGGCAGACGATGGCCACGTTGGTGGCGCACGAGGTCGCCCACCAGTGGTTCGGGAACCTCGTCACGATGCGCACGTGGGACGACCTGTGGCTCAACGAGAGCTTCGCGACGTTCGCGAGCTACAAGGCGCGGAGCGCGCTCTTCCCGGAATGGGAGGCGTGGGAGGAGTTCCTCTCCCTCCAGGTCGGGGACGCGATGACCTTCGACTCGCTCGCGAGCACGCATCCCATCCATGTCGACGTGACGGACCCGGCACGCGCGACCGAGTTCTTCGACGAGATCAGCTACGGCAAGGGGGCCGCCGTCCTTCGGATGTTGGAGGGGTATGTCGGCGAGGAAGCGTTCCGCGCGGGCGTGTCGCTCTACCTCCAGGAGCATCAGGGAGGCAACGCGGAGGCCGCCGATCTCTGGGGCGGGATCGCCCGCACCTCGAGGGAGCCGATCGACCGCGTGATGCCGGAGTGGATCCTTCGCCCCGGGTTCCCCGTGATCCGGGCCCGTCTCGAAGGCGGCGCCCTCCACTTCGAGCAGCGCCGGTTCGGGCTCCGGGGATCGACCTCCGAGCGCCCGTGGCCGATCCCCCTCTCGTTCGATCTGGACGGCCACCGCCATCAGCGCCTCATGGACGAAACGTCGTTCTCGATGCCCGCCGGCCCGGACGCGCGTTTGCTCGTAGGACCGGGACGGACCGGCTTCTACCGGGTCCGCTACGAGGGAGCGTTGCGGGACCGGCTTCTCGAGTCGTACCCGGGCCTTTCGCCGGTGGATCGGTGGGGCGTCCTCGACGACGCCATGGCCTTCTTCCTATCCGGCGAGATCGGACTCTCGGAGTTCCTGGAGATCATGGGCCGGGCCACCGAGGAACGCAACGCGCTGGTGGTGACGCAGGCCTTCGAGACCTACACCTGGCTCTCTCCCCTCGCCCGTCAGCTCCCCTCCTTGGAGGCGAGGTACCGCTCGATCTTCGTGGCCCAGAGCGAGCGATTGGGGTTCGCGCCACGGCCGGGGGAATCGGCCTCGGACGCGGCCGCGCGCGAGAGGGTCCAGCGCGCGCGCGTCGCGCTCGACCCGTCGTTCGCGCGTGATCTGGCGAAGCAATTCCCCGACGTGGACCGGCTCGACCCTGGAATGACCGACGCCATCTACATGGCGTACGCCGCCACCGCGGGCCCCGACGAGTACGCCGAGCTCCGGCGGAGGTTCCGAGAGGCGCCACCAGGCCCGACGGCCCGGGCGGTGGCCGGCGGGCTCGCGATGGTCGGCCGGGACGACTGGCTTCTCGAATGCCTCGGGCTCCTCGGCACGGGAGAGATGCAGCTCAGCTCCTGGGTGCGCCTCGGGTTGACGGGTCTCTGGTTCAACCCGGACCGTAACGGGGCCTACTGGACGTTCCTTACCGAACGGCTCGAGGGGTCCCTCCCGATGATGACGACCGGCGCCGGGATGCTGGCCCTCCTGCTCCAGTACTGCATCCCGTACGTCGGCGTCACCCGGCCCGACGCGATGCGGCGTTGGGTGGCCGAACACCCGTTTCCCGAGAGCGCGGAGGGCGCCAAGAAGGGCCTGGATCTGCTCGACGTCTACCTGCGGACCCTCGAACGATCCGGGTGAGCGACGGCTGCGGGGGCTCCCGAGGTCCCGGGGAACCACTTTACTCCCTCGGGGGAGTGCGCCCGACGCTCGAGGGGATGGACCCGGTCGTGGCCGATCTGGCGATTGCCGAGCGTGATGCCGCCGCGCCCGCCGGCGCAGGTCGGCAACTCTGGTTTCCATACCTACTCGGCGGCGCGTACGTCGTCCTGGGCGCCCTGGCGTACCTCATCGGCGAGCCCGGGATCGGCCTCATTCTCCTCATTCTGGGGATCCTGGGCCTCCTGGGCGGCGTCGGAATGGGCCACGCGCTGAACCACCTGTTCCAGGTGTTTCCTGAGGGAAGCTCCCTTCCGACGGTGGGACAAGATGTCACGGGGACCGGGCCGATGCTCCCATGCCGGCGCTGTGGGGCGCTCAATCCGCCCAAGGCCGGCAACTGCCTGCGATGCTACGCAATCCTCCGGGCCAGCGGGGCGCCGCCCGCCTCGATCTAGGCGCCCCGGTCCATCGAACTCGGTGACGGCACCGGGGCGGTTCCGGGAGGCTCCGGACGCGGTCATTTTTCGTCAGGGACCCAAGCCTTATAATGCGCGCCCGGCTCGGTACAAATGGCCCCGTCCCGGGGCGGTTTCCGAATGCCTCAAGAGAGTGTCAGCGCCGCCCAGTACGACGCCAGTTCGATCCAGGTCCTGGAGGGCCTTTCCGCTGTCCGGAAACGCCCCGGGATGTACATCGGATCGACCGACGGGCGCGGTCTCCACCACCTGATCAACGAGGTCCTCGACAACTCGATCGACGAGGTCCTCGCCGGGGCGTGTACCGAGATCTGGGTCTCGCTGAACCAGGACGGCTCGTGCGCCGTTGCCGACAACGGGCGCGGCATTCCGGTCGAGATCCATCCCAAGTACAACAAGCCGGCGCTCGAGATCGTCATGACGATCCTGCACGCCGGCTCCAAGTTCGACAAGAACACGTACAAGGTCTCGGGAGGTCTCCATGGCGTCGGCGTCCACGTCGTGAACGCGCTCTCCGAGTGGACGGAGGTCCGCGTGCGCCGCAGCGGCCAGGAGTACTTCCAGCGGTACGAGCGCGGTGCGCCGGTCGCGCCGGTGAAGGCCGTCGGCAAGGCGGAAGGGACCGGGACCGATATCCGCTTCAAGCCCGACGCGACGGTCTTCGAGACCGTCGTCTTCGACAAGGAGACGGTGCTGCGACGCCTCAAGGAGCTCTCGTTCCTGAACCCCCAGGTCACGATCCACTTCGTCGACGAGCGGGACGGGGCGAAGGAGACGATGCACCACGCCGGCGGGATCGCCGAGTTCGTGCAGGACCTCAACACGGGCCTGAACGCGCTGTTCCCGTCGCCGGTCTACCTCCACGCGAAGCGCGACACCACGGATATCGAGGTCGCGCTCCAGTACAACGACGGCTACAACGAGAGCCTGCTCGCGTTCGTGAACAACATCCACACCGCCGACGGCGGCACCCACGTGGTCGGCCTACGGTCCGCGCTGACCCGCACCCTCAACGACTACGCGCGCGAGCGCGGCTTCATCAAGGGCGACAAGGAGAGCCTCACGGGCGAGGACGTCCGCGAAGGCCTCGCCTGCGTGCTCTCGGTCAAGGTCCTGGAGCCCCAGTTCGAGGGCCAAACGAAAGCGCGCCTCGGCAACTCCGAGGTCAAGGGCCAGGTCGAGAGTGCCGTCAACGAGAAGCTCGCCGAGTTCTTGGAGGAGCACCCCGCGGTCGGCCAGACGCTCATCGCGAAGGCGGTCCAGGCGTCCCAGGCCCGCGAGGCGGCCCGCAAGGCCCGCGAGCTCACGCGACGCAAGGGCCTGCTCGACGGCGGCGGGCTACCGGGCAAGCTGGCGGACTGCCACTCGCGCGATCCGGCGATCTGCGAGCTGTTCATCGTCGAAGGCGACTCGGCGGGCGGGACCGCGAAACAGGGCCGGGACCGGGAGTTCCAGGCCGTCCTCCCGCTGCGCGGCAAGATCCTGAACGTCGAGAAGGCGCGCCTGGACCGGATGCTCCAGTCCGACGGGATCCGAACGCTGATCACCGCGATCGGGATCGGGATCGGCGACGAGATCGATCTCGCGAAGCTGCGCTACCACAAGATCATCATGATGACCGATGCCGATGTCGACGGCTCGCACATCCGCACCCTCCTCCTGACGTTGTTCTACCGGAAGATGCCGGAGCTCATCTCCGAGGGCCACGTGTACATCGCCCAGGCGCCGCTCTACCGGCTCCAGAAGGGCAGCAAGGTCACCTATGCCTATACGGACTCCGAGCGGGACAAGGTCGCCCTCGAGATGGGCTCGAAGGGGATCACGATCCAGCGGTACAAGGGGCTCGGCGAGATGAACTCGGACCAGCTCCGGGACACGACGATGAAGCCCGGGCACCGCTCGCTCCTCAAGGTGACCGTCGACGACGCGCAGAAGGCCAACGGACTGTTCACGATCCTGATGGGCGAGGAGGTCGAGCCGCGGCGTGCCTACATCCAGGAGCACGCCGTCGAGGTCTCGAACCTCGACATCTAACGCAGGGAGCTTCCGCCACGATGTCCGGGGTCTCGCTCACCGAGGCCCTGACGGCGCTCGGCCGACCCGCCGTCGAGAGCCCGCGGCATCCGGTGATCCACGGCACCGCGGGGACGCTCATCAGTTTCGGTCTGCCGACGGAGACCGGGACGATGAAGTTCATCGGGCTCTGGATCACGCCGAAGCAGGTCCAGTTCCTCCCCCCGGAGCCGGCGGAGACGCCCGCGGCCGCCGCGCACGGTCTCGCGGGCGTCCCGGCGCAGTTGTTTGAGCTGTTCCTGACGGCGGCGCGGTCATACCTCGAGCGGATCGAGGAGATCGACGAGCGGCTCGCCGATGCCCAGCAGCAGGGTCGGTCGGCGGCGCTGTCGCAGGTCTGGTCGCTGCAACGCCAGGTCGCCGCGGTCCGGGCCCAGATCGGCCGCGCTCTTGTCGGGCTGGCGGAGTGCAGCGGGCGCTACGGCGACCGGTTCCCCGGGTTCCCCGAGGCGGCCTCGACGCCGATGGGCGAGCTCGTCCGCGTCCGCGAGCTGGCCGCGAGCGTGCAGGACGGGCTCAGCAACCTCATCCTGCTCCGCAACGCCGAGGAGTCGAACCGGATCGCCGAGGCGGCGAACAACCTGTCCCAGACGTCGAACCGGATCGCGGCGCTCGCGAACACCTCGAACATCCGGATGCTCGGCCTGACGTACATCGCGCTCGTCCTCGGCCTCGTCAGTGCGGCCGTCCTGATCCCGAACACCGGGGCCACCATCCTCGGGATGCCGAGCGCATCGTGGGTCCCAGGCTTCTGGGTCGACGTGATCCTCGTGGTCCTCGCGATCCTCCCGATATGGCTCATCTTCTCCCGGCGGTTCGTCGTGAACATCCTCAAGGACATCACCGACTCGGAGAAGCGCGCCCAGGAGGGCGTCCGCGATCTTCCCGAGGTCTCCGAGAGCGACGCCGCGCGGTCCTCGGCGGGTCCGAACGTCGCCGGACCGGGGAAACCCCTTTGAGCCCGCGCCCGGTCGAGCGCCGATGACCGCCCCTGGACCCAGCTCCCGCGTCTTCCGAAACGCGCTGCTCGTCACCCAGGACCCGGCGCGGCGGGTGGTCCGAGGCGACCTCGCCGTCGACCGCGGCCGGATCGTCCACGTCGGCCCGGGCGCGCCCTCGACCGGCGAGGAGATCGACGCGAGCGGCTACGCGATCGTCCCCGGCTTCGTCAACACGCACGCCCATGTCGCGATGTCGATCCTGCGCGGCATCGCCGACGACCGGGACCTGGGCGGCTTCCTCGAGGTACTCTTCGCAGTCGATGCCCGGCGCACCGAGATGGACCTCGAGGCCGGGGCCGCGGCGGGGATCGCCGAGATGCTCCTCTCCGGGACCACGTCGTTCCTCGACCTCTACTACGGCGAGGATGCGATCGCCCGCGCCGTCGAGCGTCTGGGGATCCGGGGCTTCCTCGGATGGGCCGTCCTCGATCCATCGATGACGACCCAGAAGGGCGTCCCCGTCGAGAACGCGCGCCACTTCATCGAGCGATGGGCCGGTCGCGATCGCGTCACCCCGCTGGTGGCCCCGCAGGGCGTCTACGTGTGCGGCGCGGAGACGTGGCTCGCCGCCCGGGACGTCGCGCGGGAGAAGGGAACCTTCGTCCACTTCCACCTCTCCGAGACCCGACGCGAGGTCCACGAGCACGAGGCGAAGACCGGCAAGCGTCCGCCGATCTGGCTCGACGAGATCGGCTTCCTCGAGCCGGGCATGGTCGCGGCCCACGGCGTCTGGCTGACCCGGCGCGAGATCCAGATCCTCGCCGAGCGCCGCGTCGGCGTGGCCCACTGCCCGTCGTCGAACCTGAAGCTCGCAACCGGCGGGGTCGCGCCCGTCGTGGAGCTGCGCGAGAGCGGGGTGGTCGTGGGGCTCGGGACGGACTCGACGGCGTCGAACAACTCGCTCTCGATGCTCCGGGAGATGCACGTCGCTGGCCTCCTTCAGAAGCACCACCGCTGGGATGCGGCGGCGCTCTCGGCCCAGCAGCTCCTCGACCTCGCGACGATCGAAGGGGCGAAGCTCGTGGGCCGCGGCGCGGATCTCGGCTCGCTCGAGGTGGGGAAGCGGGCCGACCTCTCCCTCGTCCGATTGGACCACCCGACGCTCGTGCCGGCCCGACCGGAGGCGATCGTCTCGCACCTGGCGTACGCCGCCTCCGAGGAGGCGATCGATTCCGTCTACGTCGACGGCGAGGCCGTCGTCCTCCACCGGGTCCTCCAAAGGGAACCGTGGTCGAAGATCCGCGGCGAGGCCGAATCGGCCGCCGCCGAGCTCTGGGCGCCGTCGAAGCACTAGGGCGCCCGAGGGCCGCCCAGCGACGCGGCGACGGCCCTCGCGAGCGCGTCGGCGAGCGCCTCGGGTTCCGTCGATATCCCGAGCTCGGCCAGCGAGGTCACGCGCTCCGTCGTGACCGATCGAGCGACGCCGAAGACCCGCTCGACGAGGAGCCGGTCGACGGTGACCCCGACCACCCCGTGATGGAGCAGCGCCGTCGAGGTGACGTGCTGCGCCGCGCCGCCGATCGCCTTTCCGTGGACGGTGAGCACGCGCCCTCGGCGGCCGAGAAGGCAGAACTCGTCCGAGAGCGCCGTCGGGTCGCTCCACCGTCCGTCCAGGCCGAGATCGGCGAGGAAGAGGACGAGCCCGGCGCCGAGCCGTCCGTAGGCCGAGGAGAAATCCGGTCCGACCATGGGGTCCGATCGCGGAAGGACGACGGACCAGACGAGGTCGCCGGGAAGATGGAGGATGCCGCTGCCCCCGGTCGAACGCCGCACGATGGGGAGCCCGAGCCGGCGTGCATTCGCCTCGGCCGAGCCGTCGCGCGGCGTCCCGACCCCGAACGACACCGACGTCTCGCGGATCACAGTGACCCGCACGACCGGGGCGCCGTCCCTCAGGAGCGTCTCGTCGCGGTCGAGGATCTCCGAAGCCGTGGACGGAGGATCGCGGAGGGAGCGCATCGAAGCGTCCGGGCGAGAGGTCCGCCCCTCAAAAGATAAGGGGCGGCGCCGGGTCCTCGCTCCATGGCCGAGCTCGACCGGTTCCAGCTCCACCCAGGGAGCCCCGCGCCTGCCTTCTCCCTCCCGGGCGTCGACGGCGCGACGCATACCCTGTCCGAGTACGCGGACAAGAAGTTCCTCCTGGTCGTCTTCTGGTGCAACCACTGCCCGTACGTCCAGGGGTGGGAGTCCCGCATGGTCGAGATCGGCCGGAAGTACGCGACCGCCGGCGTCCAGGTGGTCCTGATCAACGCGAACGACGCCGCCGAGTACCCCGACGACGCGTTCGACCGGATGGTGGCCCGGGCCCGAGAGCATTCGTACCCGTTCCCCTACCTCCACGATGAGGGCCAGGGCGTCGCCCACGCCTACGGCGCGCTCGTGACGCCCCACCCGATGCTGTTCGGACCCGATCGGAAGCTCCTCTTCCAGGGACGGATCGACGATCACCACGACGCGCCCGAGCGGGTGACGCGCCGATACCTCGAGGAGGCCCTCGACGCGGCGATCGCCGGCCGACGGATCCCCTCGCCCGAGCTAGCGGTCCGCGGCTGCTCCGTCAAGTGGCGGTCGTGAGCGACGGGCCTTCCCGGGCCCCGCGGTCCTCACGGCGCTCGAGCGGGCCTCGTACGCCTTCTTGAGCTCGGGGCGGAGCGTGCCCCCTTCCCGGTCGATGCGCGCGGCGATGGCGACCTTCCCCGCGAGCGCGCGGGCCAGCTTGCCGCGCTGGCGGCGGGGCGCGCCCTGGATCGAGGGGTGGAGGAAAAGGAGCCCGTGCCGCGGCGGCGGAGCGCGACCGCGTAGGTGTTCGAAGAACGCTTTCTCGGCGCCGAGGACCTGGATCGTGCTCGCGGGGAGCCGGGCCAAGCGGTCGAGGCCGCCGGCCTGGGCGAGCATCCGGGCCGCCAGGAGCGGTCCCAGCAGCGCCGAGACGTTCGGCGCGCGTCGCGGCAGCGCCTCGCTTACGGAGCTCTCGAGGCTCGCGTGGACCGCCTCGATCGACCGGTAGAGTTCCGCCAGGGACTGGCGGGCGCGAACGAGCTCGGGTTCCTCCGGGGTGAATGTGGGGTCGTCAGAGCGGGCGCCCTCGGCGAGCGACCGTGCCATGGAGTCGGCGCCCTCCGAACCCGCGAGCTCGGGGTCCGCGAGATCCCTCGATCCCCAGCTGACGAGCCGTTCCCCCAGCAGGTTCTTGACCTCGTCCAGGTCGGCGAGCGAGCGGACGGCCTCCTGGACGTGGATCGAGGGGTCCCAGGAGGCCCTCAGGGCGTCCTCGGCGACCCGGAGGGAGATGTCCCGGAGCGCCGACCGTTCGATGCCGTAGGACGTAGGGTCGATCGCAAGGCTGCTCTGGCCGCCGAGGGTGACCCCGGGCTGGGCGGAGAGTCGCCGGTCTCGTGTGACCACCGGCACGCCCCGTGAACGTTCGAGGAGCTCGAGTTCCTCGGGGACCGTCTCCCCGGCGTGCCGACGGCGCATCCGATCGTCAATGTCCTCGCCCCGGAAGGGACGCGCCTCCACGACTCGGTCGCGCTCGACGAGGAAGGCGCCGAACCACGTTGTGACGAGCTCCCGCGAGGGGCCGGGGCGCTCAGTCAAACCGCAGCCCCCCGTTCACGTGGATCGTGGTCCCGGTGACGTAGGACGAACGTTCGGAGGCCAGGAACGCGATCGCGTCCGCGACCTCCTCCGGGAGGCCGACCCGGGCCAGCGGGATCGCGCGGGACCGCTCCGACCTCGCTTCCGACGTGTCCCCTCCGATGATCGCCGTATCGATCGACCCGGGGGCGACCACGTTGACCGTGATCGTCGGGGCGAGCTCTCGGGCGAGCGACCGGGCGAGACCGAGGACGCCGGCCTTCGCGGCCGCGTACTGCGCCCCCCAGCGGGACCCGGTGAACGCGAGGACGCTCGAAACGAACACGATGCGGCCCCGAGGGGAGCGACGGAGCAGGGGAAGCAGAAGCTGCGTCAACCGTGCGGGTCCGATCAGGTTCAGAGCGAGGGCGTTCTGCCAGTCCTCGGTCGAGAGCCGTTCGAACGGGATCCGGTCGTAGACCCCGGCATTATGGACGAGGACGTCGACGGACTCCCACCGGTCGAGCACGGCGGCGGCCAGCACGTCGGGGCCTTCGGCCGTCGCGAGGTCGGCGGCGAAGATCGGAGCGTTGCGTCCGAGCTTCCCGATCTCGCGAGCGACCCCTTCCGCCTCGACTCGGTGCTGGTGATAGTGGACCCCCACCTCGTAGCCGTCCCGGGCCAGGTGGAGGGCCGTCGCCTTCCCGATCCCGCCGGAACCGCCGGTGACCAGGGCGCGCACGCCCTCGCATCGTCCGGGGGAGATTAGGGTGTCGCGGCCGGAGGCGGGGGCAGCCCTCGGCCTCCCGTTCGTTAAATAACGGGCGCAGGGTGCCGCCGCCGTGGCGACCCCGCCGGCCGGACCCCTGGTGCGATACGAGCGCCGCGGCGCCGTCGCCCTCCTCACGATCGACCACCCTCCGGTGAACGTCCTCAGCGCCTCCGTCCTCGACGCCCTGCGCGCGGCCCTGGCCCGCGCGGAGTCGGACCGCGGGGCCCGGGTGGTCGTGCTCGCCGGGGCGGCCGAGCGGGCGTTCGCTGCAGGCGCGAACATCAAGGAGATGGCCCCGATGGGCGCGGCCGAGGCGGAGGTCCACGGCGGTCGCGGTCAGGGGGTCACGACCGCGATCGAGGCCCTGCCGCTCCCGGTGATCGCTGCGGTCCACGGCTCGTGCCTCGGGGGGGGAACGGAGATCGCGCTCGCGTGCGATCTCATCATAGCGAGCGAGGACGCCAAGTTCGGGCAGCCCGAGATCAACCTCGGCGTCATGCCGGGCTGGGGCGGGACGCGCCGGCTGCCTCGCCGCATCGGCGCGGCGCGGGCCCGGGCGTGGATCCTGACCGGCCGACCGGTGTCGGCCCAGCAGGCGTTCGAGCAGGGACTCCTCTACGAAGTGGTCCCGCGCGCGGAGCTCCTCCCCAAGGCCCTGGCCCTCGCCGACGAGCTCGCCGCGAAGCCGGCGACCGCCCTCGCCGCGGCGAAGTTCGCGCTGAATCGAGCGATCGATCCCTCGGTCCGTGACGGACTCGCCTACGAGCTCCGGCTCTGGAGCGAGCTGTTCGAGACACCGGATCAGAAGGAGGGGATGGCCGCATTCCTCGAGAAGCGCGCGGCGCGGTTCGAGCCGCGGCCCGAGTGGGCGACGCTCGCCGAGCGCTTTCGCAGGGAACCGAGCGCGCGCGAAGGATCCACTGAGGGCGGAACGAGGGAAAAGCGCAAGAACTGAGGCGACTCACACGCCCCGGGAAATGCCGCGGTGGCTCAGCTGGCAGAGCGGCTCCTTGGTAAGGAGCAGGTCGAGGGTTCGAACCCCTCCCGCGGCTGATGATCCCCTGGGGGCCGAGGGTCGCGAGACGCGGCCCTCGGCGGCCCGATACCATGCGCCCGTGGGCGTCCGATAGGAAAGCCGACTTGAGCTGGTACTCGCGACCCTTCGCCGCGCCTCGCTCTTCCAGCCCCTCCCCGGGCCCTTGATCCGGCCCCGGGCGACTTGAACCGCGCGGCCGGGTGGTTGGGTTCCGCGTCGATCCCGACCTAGTCCGACCGCGCGCTCCGACCGGGCCGCGGTGGGAGGACCCGGTACACTTCCACGGGGCTCGACACGTTCTTCAAGGAGACCGTGCGCAGACGCTCCATCCGAACGTCGACCTTGTTCAGGATCTGGTCCCTCACCGGGCCGGTGATGCAAATGCCCCCCGGGCGAGCCAGGGGCTCGATCCTGGAGGCTACGTTGACCCCATCGCCGACGAGGTCGCTGCCTTCGCGGAGGACGTCCCCGACGTGGATCCCCACTCGGAGCTGAAGCCGCCGAGCCGGCGGTTGCGCGGCGTTTCGCTCGGCCATGGCGGATTGGATCTCGACCGCGCAGTGGACCGACTCGACGGCGCTCGCGAACTCGACCATGAAGCCGTCGCCCAGGGTCTTGACCTCTCGGCCCCCCCGATGGGCGAAGATCGGTCGGAGAAGGGACCGGTGCTCCTCGAGGAGCCGGACCGCCCCGGCCTCGTCGTCTTGGGCCCGCCGCGTGAAGCCCACGATGTCGGTGAACATGATCGCGGCCAACCGTCGGTCGACCGACGAGCGGGGCGTCTCGGGGCGTTCGCCTCCGCTGAGGCGCATCCGTCCGAGCAGGGAGACGAATCGCGGGTCGGACCGGAGCCGGTCGAACCGGGGTTCCACCTTGATCCACACGAGCCAGCTCGACCGCTCCTCGTACGCCCGCTCGAGCCAGGCGATCGCCTCGTCGGGCTCGCCGAGCCCCGTGTAGACGAGCGCCAGCCAGTACGACGGGAGGTACTTCGTTCGGGACCGTTCGAGGAGGTCGGCCAGGATCCGGCGGGCCTCTCCGGACCGACCGGCGGAGGCGTAGGCGTGGGCGAGGACGGCCAGCGAGATCGTGCTGGCGTTCGAGGCGGTGACCGCCAGCCGGATCTCGGCGATCGCCTCGTCATAGAGGCCCTTCTGGAGATACGGGCGGCCGAACCAGAGATGGGCGGGGCCGAACGTCGGGTCGATCTTGAGGGCGATCCGGTACTGCTCGATGGCGGCGTCGTAGTCCCGCGCCAGGTAGAGTACGTGGCCGAGGCCGGTGTTGAGCGCCATCGAGAGCGGGTCCAGCTCGAGGGCCTGCCGCATCTCGGCGAGGGCCTCGTCGAAGCGGCCCGTCGCCTTGAGGTAGTCCGCGTAGAACTGGTGACCGACGGGGTAGCCCGGGTTCAGGGCGATGGAGCGGCGCAGCTCCCTCTCGGCGGCCTCCCAGTCGCGTTCGTACAGGAACGCCACGAACCCGAGCGAGGCGTGCGCCTCCGCAAGGTGATCGTCGATCGCCAGGGCCCTCTCGGCGGCCTCGCGGGCTTTGGGGAAAGCCTCGGTCGGCGCGACGTACTCGAGCCAGCCGAACTGCGCCCAGGCGTCGGCGATCCCGCACCAGGCGAGGGCGAACGTCCGGTCCTTCGCGAGCGCCTGTTCGAACCGCTCGATCGCGTGCCGGAGGCCGGTCTCGGTCCGGAGATTCCATTCGAAACGGCCCTGGAGGTAGAGGTCATGGGAGTTCCCGACCGGGGCCGGAATGCGCGCCGGCCCCTCTCCGGCGCGGCGCCCGAGCCGGAGCCGAAGGGCGCGCCCGACGCGTCGCGAGATCTCCTGCTGGACCCGGAACACATCGTTGAGCTCCCGGTCGTACGTCGATCCCCAGAGCTCCTCCTGGCTCGCGGCGTCGATCAGTCGCACGGCGATGCGAAGCTGCTTGGCGGCCCGCCGAACGCTGCCCTCCAGGACCGACTCGACGGAGAGTTCCCGTGCGATCTCGGCGACGGTCATCGACGAGCCCTTGTAGTGCATGGCCGAGGTCCGGGCGATCACGCTGAGCCCGGGGATCCTCGAAAGGGCGGAGATCAACTCCTCGGTGAGTCCGTCCACCAGGTACTCGTCGCTCGGACCGGCGCCGATCGCGGTCAGCGGCAGGACGGCCAACCGGCGGGCGCGAACGGGCAGGGTGGCTCCGGTCGCTGGCGGCATTCCTCTGCGTCAGGGGAAGGACCGCGGGCTAAGGGCTTTCCCGTAGCCGCTGGACTCCGGGCTTCGGAGCGGTGCCTCGGCGTTGGGCCTCCCCGCCGTCGGCGAGCCGGCGTCGTACGGGGGCCAGGCGCCGAGGCCCGGCCCCCCTAGGTCACATTCGGGTCGCCCGTCGTCCCGGTGTCGGCGGCGAACCTCAGGCCGGCGTGGCCATCTTCATGACTTCTTCGTGACTGAGGGCCTTCTGGTGGTGCTCCTTCAGGTGCTGCTGGATGTGGGCCACCAGCTCGTGCTCCTTGGACGAAACGACCTCAAACCCATCCTCGCACTTGACCTTCCAGCGCTTCATCGTCGCCTTCACGGCCTCCTTGCTTGCTTCCATGGTTCCGCTCGGGCCCATCTCTGGGCTTTGCAGGAATAGCCTCACCGGGGTATGTCGTTTGGGGCGAAGCCGCGTACGGCGGATCGTCGGGAGGAGCGGCCGGCCACCGACCCCCGGGGCTCCTCACCGCCACTGGGTCAGGATCGCCTCTCGCTGGAAGGTGGCCCGGCTCAGGAAGAACAGGACCGCGTCCGCGAGGAGCAGGATCGCCGAGATCTTCAGGAGGGTCGTCGAGTCGAGGATGATGATCTGCAGCTCGCCCGCGACGTAGAGCCCCGCGAACGGCAGCACGATCAGCCCCCCGAACTGCTGGGCGGTCCGGACATCGGTGACCCTCGAGGAAACGAGGACGTTCAGCTCCACGCTGAACAGGCACGCGAGGGGCGCGGCCACCAGCAGGAAGACCGCGACCGTCCAGTTCGGATAGAAGAAATACCCCAGGTCCGGGCGAGACAGCGCGTCGACGATGATCATGAACACCACGGCTCCCATGAGCGTGGACACGATGGTCGGGAGGAACGCCGCGATGACCTTTCCGAGCAGGATCTCACCGTCGGTCGTGGGCGTCGCGAGCAGCGGCTCCAAGCTCTTCTCGGCCTTCTCTCCCACGATGCTGTAGGCCGCGAGGCTCGTCGAGATCGTGGTGGTGCTGATGGTGAAGAAGAAGGCGAAGGCGTCCATCAGCGGGCCTAGCTGCGCGTAGGTGGCGTCTCCCCGGTGGACGACCAGCCAGAGAACCGCGGAGAGCCCGAGGGCGATCCCCATCGGGAAGGCGAGGAGCGAGTACACGATGCTCCTCTTCCGCCGAAAGATCGAGAAGTCCTTCTGGGCGATCGTCCAGGACTTGGACAGGTTCATGGGAGCCGCCTCACGTGCCTCAGGTAGACCTCCTCGAGCGTCGGGCTGAGCCGGGAGACGAACTGAACACGTCCGCCCGCGCGGACGAGCGCCTCGACGATCGCCGGATTCTCCCGTTCGGGATCGACCACGTCGAAGATCAGCCGATTCCCCTCCCGGACGACCGGTCGCGCGGGGCCTTCCTTCAGGGCCGCGAGGATGTGGTCCGTCACCTCCTCGAGTTGGACCACGACCTTCCGACCGCCGACCGCCTCTTCGAGCTCGGTCGGGCTCCCGACGGCCAGCAGCCGCGTGTTCAGGATGCCGATCCGATCGCAGATCCGCTGCGCTTCATCGAGGTTGTGCGTATTGAGGAAGATCGTCTTCCCCTCCTTCTTCAGTTCGAGAATGAAGTCACGGACCGTCTTGGATGCCTCGGGATCGAGGTTGGCCGTCGGTTCGTCGAGGAACAGCACGGACGGGTCGTGGATCAGGGCGCGCGCGATGGCGATCTTCTGCTTCATTCCCTTGGAGAAGGTCCCGACGAGAAGATCCCGCTTCTCCCAGACGCCCAGCATCCGCAGGAAGCGCTCGATCGCCGCCGCCCGCGCCGCGGGCGGGCATTCGTAGAGCTTCCCGAAGAAGTCGAGGTTCCGGTACGCGCTCAGGTCCTCGTAGAGGCCCACGTTGTCGGGGACCAGGCCGATCGACTTGCGGATCCCCATGGCATCGGCCGGCCGGCCCACCTCGAGGCCCCCGATCCGGGCCGAGCCGCTCGACTTCGAGATGAGGCAGGCCAGCATTCGCACGACGGTGGTCTTCCCCGCCCCGTTCGGTCCGAGGAGACCGAAGATCTCCCCGTCGTTCACCCGGAAGCTCAGGTCGTCGACCGCCGTCAGGTCACCGAATTTCCGTGTGAGGTTCTCCGCCTCGATCAAGCGGCCCTCCAGGCCCCGGCGCGCGGCGAACGCGGCGGCCGTATTAGGTGCTGTCCTTCTTACCGGCCGGCCCAATCAGAGGGCTCTCCTCGGTCCGTCCGATTCGAGGGCGCGTCTCTCCCTCGGATGGTGCGATCCGCCTCGACCGGGCGACCGCGCCCGTCGAAGTCGAGCTCGTGGCGGAGCGGGGGGATTCCCGGGTCAGAACATATCCCGCGGTCCTCGTCCCCCGAGTTTCGTGTCGTGATCTAGGAGCCCCTCGGCGGGGAGTCGTGTGGTCCTAGCGGCGCGCACGGGCCGACCCAACCTCGTGCGCGACGGCTCGCCAGGCGATCGGTCCCGCAACCTGAACTCTTCACCGGCCAGGGCGAGCGTGCCGGATCTCGCGGACGGAGATGCCTCCCCGTCGGGAGACCTACGGATCGTGGTTGGCCGTGCCGTCCAGCGTCGCGGGCCCAGAGTGTCGGCGCCTACGCCGGATCGCCTGCCGACCCGCGGGAGGCGGGGTCCTCGGACTACCCTTGATGGACCTCATGGATCTCGTCGGCAACGAGACCATGGGCCTCCTTGTGGACCCGCGCGGCAGCTTCGGCGGACGGCGCCTCGACCAGGCAGAAGATCGTCTCCGACTTCTCGTCCACCCAGTAACTCCGGTAGTTGACGCCGTGCTTGCCCTGGACCTTGAGGTCCTTCGCGTGCGCTTCGGCCACGGCGGCGGCGGTGACGCCCTTCACTTTTCGGTGCGTGTCCATGTAAAGCGGCATCGCGTCTCCCGACTCTGCTCCGACTAAAAAACGTTGCGAAATTTATCCATGGCGACCCTTGCCCCTGGACCCAAGGAGGGGTAATGAGAGCCGGGAGCCGTTCAAGCCAGCGTGCCGCGGGAGAAGGTCCTCGATTGGCTCCTCGAGCGGGACGAGCCGTCAGTGAGGTATCTCGCGCTCACCCAGCTGCTCGGGAAGAGCGAGACCGACTCCGACGTCCGGGAGGCCAAGGCCCGGATTCCCTCGACCGGCTGGGCGGCGGAGATCCTCGCCCGCCGCGACCCGGCCGGCTGGTGGGTCCGGGAGAAGAACCTGTACTGGCCGAAGTACATCTCGACGAACTGGAACCTGCTCGCCCTTTCGGACCTTGGCGCGACGCGCGCGATCCCCGCGGTGCGCGCGTCGTGCGAGCTCTGGATGGACCGCTCCCCGCTGAAGGGGGGCGGGGTCGGTGGCAACTCGAACGGCAACGGTCACCACTGCTACACCGGCAACATGGCCCGAGCGCTCATCCGGTTCGGGTACTCGGACGACCCGCGTCTCCGCAAGGCGCTCGACTGGTTGGTCAAGACCGCGCACCCGAAGGGGGGATGGACGTGTTTTTCATTCGGGGACGGACCGTCTCGGGGACGGACCCTGGACTCGTGGGAGGGCCTCAGCGCCTTTGCCGCCTATCCCCGTTCGAAATGGACCCCGGCGATGAAGGAGTGCGTCGAGCGCGGGGTCGAGTTCTACCTTGACCGGGAGCTGCATCAACAGGGCGCGCGGTACGAGCCGTGGTACCGCTTCCATTGGCCGACCCACTACTACTACGACCTCCAGGTGGGCCTCGACGTACTGACCGCCCTCGGCTACGGCGACGACCCCAGGCTCCACTTCGCACTCGAGCTCCAACGGAAGAAACGTCGCGCCGACGGTCGCTGGAACCTCGACGCGGTCCACCCCGACCCGGGCCCGAAGGTCCTCCACTGGTACGCAGAGCATCCAAAGGATCGTCCGACCCCGCTCGCGTTCGAGACCGTCGGCCGCCCGAGCAAGATGATCACGCTCCGGGCGCTCACGATCCTATCCAGGGCTGGTTGAGACGCCCGGCGGAGCCGCCGGCGGACCGGGGAGGGCCGCGTCCTCCGCCCACCGTTTCGCCACCTCTTCGACCGGTTTATGAACGGCGGGGACGGTCACCGCTACGACATGAGCCCAGAGAGGAAGCCGGAAAACAGAGAGCCCGTGCGAGCGAATCTCCCGGTGGCCGGCGGACATCTCGCCTACGAGACGGCGGGCCGAGGCCTTCCCGTGCTCTTCCTGCACTCGGTCATCGCGGACAGTCGCATGTGGGACCGTGAGATCCCGAGGTATTCGGCAAAGTACCAGACGATCCGGTTCGACCTGCGAGGCTTCGGCGGCTCGTCGCCGGCGTCGGCCCCATTCTCGTACGTTGAGGATCTCAAGTCCCTGATCTCCCACCTCCACGTTCAGCGGCCCTATCTCGTAGGCTCCAGCATGGGCGGCGCTCTCGCGATCGACTTCGCGCTGGAGAACCCCGGGATGGTCCGGGGGCTGTTCCTCGTGGCGCCGGGACTTTCGGGAGGGTTCAAGCCTCCCTTCGACCCGGAGGAGCAGGTGGCTTTCGACTACGACGATAGGAAGTCGCAGGAGGTAGCCCAATCGTGGTCGAAGGGCGACGCGTCGACGGCCTTCGAACTCCTTCGTAAGCTGTGGTGCTCGGCCCTGGAAGGGTCGAGTCTCGAGCTCTTCCGCAGGATGGTCGAAGAGAACGCCCTCGAGGTATTCGAAGATCGCAGCGCGAAGAATGCCGAGGCTACTCCGCCGGCGGCGGGACGCCTCGCCGCGATCAAGGTGCCTGCGACGATACTCGCCGGCGACCGGGACAATCCGTCGATGGAGTTCTTCGCGAAGCGGATCGTGCGATCGATCCCCGGCGCCCGTCTCGTCAAGATACCCGGAGCGGACCATCTGGTCAATCTTTCCCGTCCGGCCGCCTTCGACGGGGCCCTCGAATCGGCGCTCAGTGGGATTAGCTAAGATCCCATCCTATGGGGGCGAGTCGGAAGCGCCGTAGCCCGGGGCCGCGTTCGCCCAGGGCCGCCCTGCGACGGGCCGCGAGACCTGGACCAGGGTCGGCTCGACGTTCAGGTCCCTGGAGGAAGGCACCACCGCCCGCTCCGGTGCGCCCTCGCGATGGCTCGCCCACGTCGACCCGCATCCCCGGTTACGAGGGGAGATTCGATGTCGCCGGCTGGTACCTGATCGGAGCTGTGATGCGATGGAAGCGCACGCACGGGCGGAGGTTGCCCTCCCTGATCGACCTGGGGATGGGAAGAGGGCGCGATCTGATCTACTTTGAACGGCGAGGGTTCCGCGTCCTCGGGGTCGACCTCTCTCCGGTGGCCATCGAAAAGGCGAAACGCCGGGCGGCGAGGCTCGAAGTTTCGATCGGGACCCGGCTCGGGGACATCCGGAGCTGTCGCCTGAAGGGCAAGTTCGACGTCGTGTTTTCCAGCGGGTCGCTCAACCACCTTCCACCGAAGATTCGGGCCCGCCGTTTCGCTCATTTCAAGGCGGCGACCGCCCTCGGAGGGATCCACGCCGTGAACGCCTTCGTGCCTAAGCCCAACGTTACGGCGCCGCCCGATGTGGACCCGGACGCGTGGCCGTTCCGGTCGGGCGAGCTCCGGAGATACTACAAGGATTGGCAGATCCTGGATTCCCGGGAGTTCGAGTTCTCCTGCCGGTTCGGCGGGAGTCCGCACCGCCACGCTCTCGATGTAGTCGTGGCACGCAGCCCGGGCTGATCTGGGCCCGCCGCCGTCGGTCGCTCCCGCCGAGCAGCCACCCCGGATCTCCGGGGCCGGCGCGATGGCGCTCAGATCCGCGGGGTCCTCCTCGATCGCGCCGGCGGCGCCCGACAGCGGTACGTCGCTGGGGATCGCGGGCACCACCCCGGAGGGGGCAACGCCTCGGTCGGGCCGGACCGGGCGTTCCGGACGGGCCGGAGGGTGTTCGAGAGCTGGATCCTGCCAGGCGGAGTGCTACTTTCCTGCGACCTGCGCCGGGGATCGTCCGCGGATCTCCGGACCCTTCAGCTCGGTGGTGATCTGAAGTGCCACCTGCCGGAAGCGGGCCCACGGGCTGGGGCGTCCGGGATACCGCTCTTGCAAGTGAGCGTCCAGGGGTTCGAACGCATTCCAGTCGGCGACGATGGTGTACTGAAGAAAGTCCCGGGTGAGCTCGTAGTCCAGGGTTCCAGACACGACCATCTGGCTGATCAACTCGTACTGGTAGGCGAAGGATCGGCTTTCGAAATCCTCGAGACTGTTGTCGAAGTCCTTCCAACCGGAAACCACGGCGGCCCCGACGGATCGGTGCATCTTCCACCTCCGCTCGGCAAAGCCGGCCGATGTGAGTTGCTCCATCATGGAGAACGCCAGGTTCCTCCTCGCGTCGAGGCGACTGGCCCGCACGTTGTAGGCGAGAAGACACACTGAGACCACGAGCGCCGAGGACGCCGCGATGCCCACCCACGTCGCTACTTCCGCGAGATCCACGCCGCCGGAGCGGCTCGGTCGTATGAATCGATATCGTTCTTACCCTGTCGAGAGCCCCCGAGGACGCGCCCGAGACGGGCCGGACGGCTTACTGGAAACAGGCCAGATCCGGTGGAGCGAGCGGACCGGTTCGCCGGCTCCGATTCCTTCGGACGACTCGGAGCGTCGTGCACGGCGGCGAGCTGAGTCCCGGCGGCGCTCCTTCGGCGTCTCGACCCTCGCGGTCCGACGAGGGGGCCTCTTCTTCTTCTGCCGCGAGGACTACGGGGGCACTCGAAGGTGGGAGGAGCGACGAGCGACGCCGACACGGTCCATGAGACGCCACCGGTCCGAGCCTGCCCCGGTAGCACGTCGGCCGCACGGCAACACGGCCCTCGACCCCCTCGGGGAGGCAGTGGACCATGATCGAGCTCGATAAGCGTTGCATCAACACGGCCCGATTCCTCGCGGTGGATGCCGTCGAGAAGGCCAAGTCCGGTCATCCGGGCCTCCCTCTCGGCGCCGCGCCGATGGCCTACGTCCTTTGGGACCGCTTCCTTCGGCACAATCCCGCGGATCCTCACTGGCCCAACCGGGACCGGTTCGTCCTCTCCGCGGGGCACGGGTCCGCGCTCCTCTACGCGCTCCTCCACCTCACCGGCTACTCGCTCAGCCTCGAGCAGCTCCAGCAGTTCCGCCAGTGGGGAAGCGAAACGCCGGGCCACCCCGAGGTCGGCCGAACCGCCGGAGTTGAGGCGACGACCGGACCGCTGGGACAGGGGTTCTCGATGGCGGTCGGGATGGCCATCGCCGAGCGCCATCTCGCGGCCACCATCAACCGGGAGGGGTTACCGCTCATCGACCACCACACGTACGTCCTCGCGTCCGACGGCGACATGATGGAGGGGATCTCCTCCGAGGCCGCCTCGCTCGCCGGCACCCTCGCCTTGGGGAAGCTGATCGTCCTCTACGACGACAATCACATCTCGCTGGAAGGACCCACGTCGTTCGCGTTCACCGAGGACGTGGGTCGACGGTTCGAGGCGTACGGCTGGCAGGTCCACCACGTCCGGCATGGCAACGATCTCACCGAGATCGGCGCGGCGATCCGGAACGCTCGGGCGAGCTCGGCCCGACCCACGCTCATCCCCGTCCGGACCCATCTCGGGTACGACAGCCCGGTGCAGGACACTCGGGAGGCCCACGGCGAACCGCTCGGCCCGGTCAACGTCCGCGCGACGAAGCAGAAGCTCGGTTGGCCGATCGATCCCCCTTTCCTCGTTCCCCCGGACGCCCTCGCGCACTACCGGGAGGCGCTCGCCCGGGGGGCCGCCTGGCAGAAGGAGTGGGAGGGCCTTCGAGATCGGTTCCGCCTCCAGTTCCCCGAGGAAGCGCGACGGTGGGAGGCGCAGCTCGCCGGGACGCTTCCCGATGGGTGGGACGCCGACCTGCCGAAGTACGCGCCCGGCGCCCCGCCCATCGCCACTCGGGACGCGTCGCAGAGCGTCCTGCAAGCGCTCGCCCCGAGGCTCCCCGCTCTTGTGGGGGGATCCGCGGACCTGGCGCCTTCGACGAAGACGCTGCTTCCTGGGACCGGGGACCTGTCCGCCGCCGACGGCCGCGGACGGAACGTCCACTTTGGCGTGCGCGAGCACGCGATGGTCGCCGCGCTGAACGGGATGGCGCTGCACGGAGGGCTCATCCCGTACGGAGCGACGTTCCTGAACTTCTCCGACTACGCCCGCGGGGCGATCCGCCTCTCGGCGCTGCAGCAGACGCATGCGATCTTCGTCTTCACGCACGACTCCATCGCTCTCGGTGAGGACGGCCCGACGCACCAGCCCATCGAGCAGTTCGCATCGCTCCGGGCCCTCCCGGGCCTCACCGTGATCCGGCCCGCGGACGCGAACGAGACCGTGGCGGCGTGGCGCCTCGCGATCGAGCGACGCGGTCCCACGGCCCTCATCTTCACCCGGCAGAAGCTGCCGGTGCTCGAATCGAAGGGCTCCACGATCGCCGACGGCGTGGCGCGGGGCGGGTACGTTCTCTCGGAGTCCGGCTCGTCGGAACCCGCCGTCGTCCTGGTGGCCACGGGCTCCGAGGTCCCGATGATGCTTGACGCCCAGCTCCAGCTGCGATCGGAGGGGATCCACGCCCGCGTCGTTTCGCTCCCGTGCTGGAACCTGTTCGACGAGCAGCCGGCCCCCTACCGAGACTCGGTGCTCCTCCCGGGGGTTCCCAAGGTCTCGATGGAGGCCGGGACCACCTTCGGCTGGGAACGCTACGTGGGCGACGGGGGCCGCTCGATCGGTCTCGACCGGTTCGGGGCCTCGGCGCCGGGCGCCGTGGTCCAGAAGGAGCTCGGGATCAGCCCGGAGCACGTCCTCGCGACGGTGCGCGAACTCGTCGCGACCCGCCGCGGCGGAGCCTCCCGATGACCGACGCCCCGCCGGCGAACGAGATGCGGTGGCGACTGGAACCGAACGACGCTCGCATCACAGAGCGGCTGAAGAGCTGGCAATCGGCGAACGTACCCGACCGGCTCTGGCGGGGCGACCCCACCCTCTGGCCGGCCGCGCCCCCGGCGGAAGTCGGCCAACGGCTCGGGTGGCTCCAGCTCCCGACGTCGATGCGCGACCGGCTCCCGGAGATCAGCGCGTTCGCGGAGGAGATCCGGTCCGAGGGGTTCCAGCACGTCGTCGTTCTCGGTATGGGAGGCTCCAGCCTTGCGCCGGATGTCCTGGCCGCGATCTTCGGTCGTCGGGCCGGGTACCCCGCGCTGCTCGTACTGGACAGCACGCACCCCGTCGCGATCGCCGAGCTCGCGGGGCGTCTCGATCCGGCCCGCACCCTCTTCCTCGTGTCGAGCAAGTCCGGGACCACCGTCGAGCCCCTGGACTTCCATCGCTACTTCTGGGAGGTCGTCCGGGCGACCGGCGCCGATCCCGGGCGGCGTTTCGCGGCCATCACGGACCCCGGCACCCCCCTCGAAGCGCTGGCCAAGTCCCAGGGGTTCCGTCACGTGTTCCTCGCGAACCCGGACGAGGGCGGTCGCTACTCGGCGCTCACGGAGTTCGGGATGGTGCCGGCGGCCGTCTCCGGGATCGACGTCGGCGCCTTGCTCGACGAGGCCGACGCGCTGGCCCGATCGTGCGGGCCTTCCGTGCCGGCGCCGGAGGACCCGGCGCTGCGTCTCGGCGCGGTGCTGGGGGAGATGGCGGCGCTCGGTCGCGACAAGCTGACGATCCTGGCGGCTCACGACGTCGCCGCGTTCCCGTCGTGGGTGGAGCAGCTCGTCGCCGAGAGCACCGGCAAGATCGGACGGGGGATCGTCCCGGTGGTCGACGAGCCCCTCTCGGTGCCGGGGAAGTACGGGGCCGACCGGCTCTTCGTCGAGATCCAGACGGCGGAGGATGCGGATCCGGCGCTTCGGGAGTTTACGGATCAGCTCGCCGAAGCCGGTCACCCCGTCGCGCGCCTGGAGCTCGCCACCTCCCGTTCGCTCGGCCCCGAGTTCCTCCGATGGGAGCTGGCGGTGGCGAGCTCGGCGATGATCCTCGGGATCGATCCGTTCGACCAGCCGGACGTCGAGTTCGCGAAGGAGCTCGCCCGGAAGGAGATGGCCCATCCGACCGGCGCGGCGCCCGGCGCCGAGCCGCCGGGGGTCACCGCCCGCGACCTCCCCGCGCTCTCCCGGGCGGTAACGGGCTGGCTCTCGAGCGCGCGGCCCAAGGACTACGTGGCGATCCAGGCGTACCTTCCGCCCTCGACGGAGACGTGGGGTGCCCTCGCCGGGATGCGGGCGGACCTCCTGCACCGTACGGGCGCCGCCACGACGTGCGGGTACGGCCCGCGCTTCCTCCATTCGACAGGCCAGCTGCACAAGGGCGGTCCCAATACGGGCCTCTTCCTCCAGATCGTGGACTCGCCCCAGCCGGACCTAGAGGTCCCCGGTCTCGGCTACACGTTCGGACAGCTGATCCGGGCGCAGGCGCTGGGCGATCACCACGCCCTGCTCCAGAAGGGGCGCCGTGTTCTGCGGGTGGACCTCGAGCGGGAAGTGCCCGGCGGGCTGCGCCGGCTCGGCGAGGCGATCCGTGGCTGAGCCGACGCTGCTCCTCTGGGACGTCGGGGGGGTCATCCTCTCGAACGCGTGGGACCACACGGCGCGACGCGCGGCCGTCGAGCGATTCGGTCTCGATGCCACCGAGTTCGAGCGCCGGCACGAGCGGGTCGTCGCCGACTTCGAGACCGGCCGGGTGGACCTCGCCACCTACCTCTCCGAGACGGTGTTCTACGTCCCGCGGAGCTTCACAAGCGACGAGTTCCGGCGGTTCATGCGCGAGCGATCGACCCCGCACCCGTCGACGCTCGCGCTGGCCATCGAGCTTCGACGCCGCGGCGGCGTCCTCATGGCGGCCCTGAACAACGAGTCCCTCGAACTCAACGAGTTCCGGATCCGGACGTTTCGGCTCGCCGAGGCGTTCGACGTGTTCCTGAGCTCCTGCTACACCGGCCGTCGCAAGCCCGAGCCCGACGCCTACCGGTACGCCCTCCAGCTCACCCAACGTGCTCCCGACGAGGCACTCTTCCTCGACGACCGGCCGGAGAACGTCGAGGCCGCGGCCCGGCTCGGGCTCGGGACGATCCTGGTCAAGGACCCCGACCGGCTCGGAGAAGAGTTGAGGGCCTTTGGCATCACGGCGGACTGAGGAGAGAACGCATGGAGCTCGGAATGGTAGGTCTCGGGAAGATGGGCGCCAACATGACCGTACGGCTCGTGCAGGGGGGCCACCGCGTCGTCGGGTTCGCCCGCACGCCCTCGGTGGTCGCCGGGGTCGTCCAGCAGGGCGCTGTCGGGGCGGACTCCTTGGCGAGCCTCGTCCAGCAGCTCCACGCGCCTCGGATCGTCTGGCTGATGATCCCTTCGGGCGCTCCGGTCGACGCGACGCTCGAGCAGCTGCGCCCGCTCCTGGCGCCCGGCGATCTCATCGTCGACGGGGGGAACTCGTTCTACAAGGATACGCTCCGGCGTGCGGCCCTGGTCCAGGGTTGGGGATTCCGCTACGTCGACGTGGGCACGAGCGGCGGGGTCTGGGGGCTCAAGGAAGGATACTCGATGATGGTCGGGGGGGACCCGGCCGACGTCGAGCGGATCCGACCGATCCTCGAGACCCTCGCGCCCGGTCCGGCGAAGGGGTGGGGCCGGATGGGCGCCGTCGGCTCCGGCCACTTCGTGAAGATGGTGCACAACGGCATCGAGTACGGGATGATGCAGTCGTACGCGGAGGGGTTCGCGATCCTCCAGGGGAAGGACGCGTTCGCGCTCGACCTCCACCAGGTGGCCGAGGTCTGGCGCTACGGCAGCGTCGTCCGGTCCTGGCTCCTCGAGCTCATCGAGGCCGCGCTGCAGGAGAACCCGACGCTCGCCGGTATCGCGCCCTGGGTCGCGGACTCGGGCGAGGGCCGCTGGACCGTCGCCGAGGCGCTCGATCTCAACATCCCCGCCCCCGTGATCACCCTCGCGCTGCAGCAGCGGCTTCGCTCCCGCGAGACGGACCCGTTCGCCGAACGCCTTCTCGCGATGATGCGCAACGAGTTCGGCGGCCACGAGGTCAAGCGGGAGTCCTAGGCATGGAGACCGCCGGGGCACCGCGGCACCTGTTCGTCGTCTTCGGCGCCACGGGCGACCTGATGAACCGCAAGCTGCTCCCGGCGATGTTCCAGCTCGCCCACCAGGGGAGGTTCCCCGAGGGCAGCCTCATCCTCGGGGTCGCCCGGAAGCCCCTCGACGAGAACGCGTTCCGGGCCGCCGCGCTCGCGGCGCTCCTCTCAGTAAAGGCCGGGACCGAGGCCGAGCTGCGCGCGTTCTGCGAGAAGACGCTGCTCTACCAGCAGCTGACCGGCGGAGGACCCTCGGACTACCAGGCGCTCCGGGCGCGGATCCTCGAGGTCGAAAAGGCGCGCGGGCTCGAAGGGAACCGGGTGTTGTACCTGGCCCTCCCGCTGGAAGCGTTCGCACCCACGATCCAGGGGCTCGGTGAGGCCGGCCTGCACACGGGCCCGGGGTGGACGCGCCTGGTCATCGAGAAGCCGTTCGGCCGCGACCTGGCCTCCGCGGAGCAGCTCAACCAGCTGGCGCACCGGTACTTCCCGGAGAAGCAGATCTACCGGATCGACCACTACCTCGGGAAGGAGACGGTCCAGAACCTGCTGGTGTTCCGGTTCGCGAACATGTTCATCGAGTCCCTCTGGAACCGCCAGGGGGTCGACCACGTCGAGATCACCGTGGCCGAGAAGCTCGGGGTCGAGGGGCGCGCCGGCTACTACGAGACGACGGGCGCGCTTCGGGACATGGTCCAGAACCACATCACGCAGCTGCTGACCCTGGTCGCGATGGAGCCGCCCGCCACCCGGGACGAGGACGCGATCCGCAACGAGAAGGTCAAGGTGCTTCGAAGCATCGCCGCGCTCGGGCCGGAGGACCTCCTGCGGGGCCAGTACACCGCCGGGAAGGTGGACGGCAAGGACGTCCCCGGATATCGGCAGGAACCCGGGGTCGCTCCCGGCTCCGGCACGGAGACGTTCGTCGCACTTCGCCTCCGGATCAACAACTGGCGCTGGCAGGACGTGCCGTTCTTCGTTCGGACGGGCAAGCGTCTCCCGACGCGGTCGAGCCGGGTCGTCGTGACGTTCAAGGCCCCGCCGGTCTCGTTCTTCCAGACGGAGGACGAGTACAAGGCGAGCCCCGATCGTCTCACGATCGTGCTCCAGCCGGACGAGGGCTTCGAGCTGGGGTTCGAGGTGAAGGTACCCGGCCGGGAGATCCGGGTCCAGACCCACCGGATGAAGTTCCAGTACACCGAGGTCTTCGGCACGCTTCCCGACGGCTACGAGACCCTGCTCTTCGACGTGATGCTCGGGGACGCGACGCTCTTCGTCCGCGCCGACGAGGTCGAGGCCTCCTGGCGCCTCTACGCGCCGCTCCTGGACCACCCTCCGCCCATCGCCCTCTACCCGGCGGGTTCCTGGGGTCCCGAGGACGCCCCGGGAGTTCTCCCGCGGTGGGGGCACACGTGGCACCTCGAGTGACCCGCCTCGTCCGGGTCTTTCGGGACCTCCCCACCGCGAGCGCCGCCCTCGCCGATCATCTCGAGGAGCGCGCCCGGGTAGCCGTCCGGGCCCGGGGCCGTTTCACGCTGGTCCTCTCGGGAGGGAGCACGCCCACCGGACTCTTCCGGCGGTTGGGGCGCCGGCGGTCTCGAACGATCCCGTGGCGTCGCACGGAGGTCTTCTTCTCCGACGAGCGCGCCGTGCCGCCGACGGATCCCATGAGCAATTTCGGGTCCGCCCAGCGCCTCCTCCTGGCCCACGTTCCGATCCCGTCCCAACACGTCCACCGCATCGAGGGGGAGCTTCGGCCGGTCGCGCGGGCCGCCGATCGGTACGAAAGGCGGCTCACCCGACGCGTTCGGTTCGACGTCGTCCTCCTCGGCCTGGGGGAGGACGCCCACACGGCGTCGCTCTTCCCGAATTCCCCGGCCCTTCGCGCGCGCCGCCGTCGGGTAGTCGCCGTCGACGAAGCCGGTGAGCCCCCGTTCGTCCCGCGTCTCACCCTGACCGTGCCGGCCCTCGCCGCCTCCCGGGAGATATGCTTCCTCGTCGCGGGAGAGTCGAAAGCCACGGCGGTAGCGAACGTGTTCCGGTCGCCGGCGGCCGGAAGCGATGCGGTCCCGGCCAGCCGCGTCCGTTCGGTCGGACCGATCACCTGGTACCTCGACCGCGCGGCCGCCTCGAGGCTTCCGACCCCCGTGGATTCTTGAACCGGACCGACGGGCCGCCGGCGTGGCGGAGAACAGGACCCGGGGGAGCGTTCGACGTGAGGGAAGTGATCGCGGCGATCACGGTGATCGATCCCGCGAGGTCCCGGGACCGGTGCTCGCGGCTCGTCGGCCAGGGACCCGAGCTGGAGCCGTTCCCCGGGAACATCGAGCTCCGGGTCGGCGGCGCGTGGCTGCAGTTCGGGGGGGAAGGTTCCCACGTCGAGCGGGTCCTTCCCGGTCGAGGTCCGGGACGTGTCCCGCGAGCGGGAGCGATCGCGAGCGGCGGGAGTGGAAACGGTCGAGATCCAGACCGTTCCCGAACTCATCGGTTTCTTCGGCGTCCGAGACTCGGACAACAATGCGCTGATGTTCTTCCATCACGGGACCTCCGATCCGAAGGCCACCGGCGGTCGAGACCAGGGTCGGCGCGGGCCGTCGAGATCAGGGTTCCAGGTCAGGCGGAGCGGGACCGGGTGCGGGAGGCCGACGGGGACGACTTGGCGAGAGGGCCGGACCGCGTTCCCGTCTCGCTCCCTTCGGCTTCGCGGTGTTCGCCCCAGAGCCGGATCCCGCCGAGGAATGCGTTCTCGTTGTCGCCGGGCCGCGTTCCTTCGGGGAGCGTATCGAGGCGGCGGAGGTTGCCTCCCCCGATGACCACGTAGTCGGGCTCGAGCGCCTCGGAGAGCTGGGCGACGACGCGGGCCACCTCGCGGCGCCAGCGCTTCTTGCCGAGACGGAGCATCGCCTCCTCCCCGACGTACTCCTCGTAGGTTCGGCCCTTCTTGAACGGCAGGTGCGCGAGCTCCATCGGCGCGATCTTTCCCTCGACGATCATCGCCGAGCCGAGGCCGGTGCCGAGCCCGAGGAACAGCATCCGACCCCCTTCGTAACTGCCGAGCGCCTGCATGGCGGCATCGTTGAGGATCCGGACCGGGTGCCCCAGGGCCTTCCGGAAGGCGAAGCCGACCCACCCGGGCCCGAGGTGGACCGGTTCGCGGAGGATCTTCCCACGACGGACGAGGCCCGGGTAGCCGATGGTCACGCGGTCGTACGAGGCCCCCGGGACGCGTCGCCGGAGCGTCCGCACCATCTTCGCCGGGGTCATCGTCGGTCCCGAGACGAAACGAACTTCGTTCCGCTCGCCGGAGATCCGCGCCTTCACGTGGGAGCCTCCGACGTCCAGGACGAGGATGCGTCGGGGCGTGCTCGATCGGGCCGCCGGCATGGAGAACCGACCGAGGAGGCCGAGAGGACGCTTAACCCCGGGGGTCTCCGGGCCGGTAGGGGCGCGGGCGCCGAGGATGGCGAGCTAGGGCGGAAGCGGCGGAACGCTCGAGCCCCTCGAAGGCGGCCCACTCAAAGCTCATCTTCCCGCGCCGCTCGGAGGCACGACTACGCGGAGGACCCACGCAACCACGCGGAACGCGAAAGGCATTCGGAGGGCCGGGGACCGAGCCCCGGTGGACCCACAGCAACAAGGACGGGGTAGGGACAGCGTACTCTGCGGACAGCCCGCTCTGGTTCACCCTCTGGCGGGGGATCCTCACGGAGTCGTACTACCCGACGATCGACCGGCCTCAGATGCGCGACCTGGAGCTCATGTTCACGGACGGCGAGACCTTCGTCCACGAGGAGAAGCGAGATCTCGTCCCGATCGTCGAGCGGATCGAGCCCCACGCCTTGGGCTACCGGGTCCGGAGCCACCCGCCGGCGGGTGGGTACTCGCTCGTCAAGGAGATCATCTCCGCCCCGCACCTTCCCTGCCTCCTCCAACGCGTGCAGCTGACCATGGCGGCGAACGGACGACGCCCGTCGTCGGTCTACGTGCTGTGCGCTCCTCACCTCGAGGTCGGGGGCTGGGGGAACAACGCCCGGGTCTACGAGGGGCTCGGCAGCGAGATCCTGGTCGCCGAGAAGTCCGGCACCTGGCTCGCGCTCGGCGCGAGCCCCGGATTCACGAGAGCCTCCGTCGGATACGTCGGGCACAGCGACGGGTGGACGGACCTCGTGAACCACAAGAAGCTCGAGTGGGAGTTCGATACCGCGCCCGACGGGAACGTCGCGCTGACCGGCCAGATCCGAATCGCCGACGCGGCCGACTTCACGATCGGGGTCGCTTTCGGCAACAGCATCCAGGCCGCCACCGCCTCGCTCTACCAGTCGCTCGCGGTCCCCTTCGAGGAGCAGAAGCGACGGTTCATCAGCCAGTGGCGGCGCAGCCTCCTCCGTCTCCGGCCGATGCACCAGGGACACCACGAACGCCGCGAGTTCTACCACGGCAACTACAGCCTGCTTCTCGCCCACGAGGACAAGGTCTTCCCCGGCGCGTTCATCGCGTCCCTGTCGATCCCCTGGGGCGCGGTCAACAGCGACCCCGACCAGGGCGGCTACCACCTCGTCTGGACCCGGGACATGGTCCAGATCGCGATGGCGCTGATCGCGGCGGGCAACACCGAGACCCCGCTGCGGGCGCTCATCTACCTCGCCACGTGCCAGCGCCCCGACGGCGGGTTCCCCCAGAACTTCTGGCTGAACGGAGAGCCGTTCTGGGACGGTATCCAGCTGGACGAGGTCGCGTTCCCGATCCTCCTCGCGTTCCGGCTCCACCGGGAAGGCGCGCTCCGTTCGTTCGATCCAATGCCGATGGTGCTCGGCGCGGTCCGCTACCTCATCCGGAACGGACCGGCGACCGAACAGGACCGGTGGGAGGAGCTCAGCGGCTATTCGCCGTCCACCCTCGCCGCGATGATCGCCGCGTTCGTCGCGGCCTCGTCGCTGGTCCGGGAGCGGGGAGACCTGCCGACAGCGAAGTTCCTGGTCGAGTACGCCGACTTCCTGGAGTGCCATCTCGAGCAGTGGACGGTGACCGATTCCGGCACCCTGCTCGCCGGCGTCCCCCGGCACTACGTCCGGATCCAGCCGATGACGACCGAGGACGCGACCGAGGCCGAGGAGCTCGACGGTAAGACCCTCACGCTCCGGAACGTCCCCGCCGGCCTCCCCACGAAGTTCCCGGCAAAGGAGATCGTCGACGCCGGGTTCCTCGAGCTGGTGCGCTACGGCATCCGACCGGCGCTGGACCCGCTCATCGTCGATAGCCTGAGGGTCATCGACTCCGTCCTGAAGGTCGACACCCCCGCCGGCCCGTGCTGGCGCCGCTTCAACCACGACGGATACGGCCAGGCCGAGGACGGCGGTCCGTACACCGGCACCGGGCGGGGCCGCGCGTGGCCGCTCCTCACCGGGGAGCGAGGGCACTACGAGCTCGCCGCGGGGCGGGATGCCCGGCCGTACCTGACGACGATGGAGCACCTCTCGACGCCGACCGGGCTCCTTCCGGAACAGGTGTGGGACGCGGCCGACATCCCGACGGCGCACCAGTTCCTCGGGAAGCCCACCGAATCGGCGGTCCCGCTCGCATGGGCCCACGCCGAGTACGCGAAGCTGACCCGCTCCATCGAGGACCGGCAGGTCTTCGACCGGATCCCCGAGGTCGCCGACCGGTACTCGCACCGGGTCGGGGGGCCCGCCCCGATCGAGATCTGGAGCTTCCATCGGCAAGCGCCGACCGTCGCACCGGGCCGCCGCCTGCGGATCCTCGGCGCCGCCCCGTTCCTCCTGCGATGGTCCGACGACGAATGGGCGAACATCAAGGAGACGCGCTCGACTCCCACCGGGCTCGGCCTCGAGTACGTCGACCTCAAGCCATCGGCGCGAACCGGACATTCGATCCGGTTCACCTTCTTCTGGCCCGGGGCCGGGCGTTGGGAAGGCCGTGACTTCGCAGTGTCGGTCTGGTAGGCCCATCGCCGCAGGGCTGGCCTCGGCGCCCCGACCGGTCGGGGCCGAACGGAGTTGGAAAGAGGGGGCAGCGGGGTCCGTCCGTGGAGTCGCCCCATTAGGGAAACGGTTTGACCCCTCGGCGGCTCGCGGGCGAGCCGACCCCTGGGGCGGCGACCTATCCCTCCGGTGAGAACCTTGTCCCGCAAACCAGTGTCCCGACCTCCGCCCTCCGATCCTCCTCCGGTGCCCGCCGAGCCGCCGCCGGTCGTCGAGCCGGACCCAACGGCCGAGGAGAGCACCCCCGATCGGACCCTGGAAGCGTTCTCCGACCCGCCGCGATGGATCCGACGTCCCGTGCGCGCCGGCCCGGCGCCGCTCCGCCTTCTGACCCGGCGGCTCCACATCCTCATGATCGGATGGGAGTTCCCGCCGAGGTCCACCGGTGGTCTGGGAGTGCACTGCTACGAGCTGGTCCAGGAGCTGGCCGCCATGGGCCACCACGTCACGTTCACGGTGCCGGTCCCGGGTGAGTACTCCGAGGTGCGCGGCGTCCACATGCGCTGGCCGATGCGCCGGTCCGGCCAACGCTGGTTCCCGGCGTACGAGCCGCCCGTCGGCGAAATGCCCGACCCGATGGGGACCGTCGACGGCTACAACCACTGGATCGCGCAGCTGGCGTTGCGCGAGGAGGTCGATGTCCTCCACGTCCACGACTGGTTCGGCACCGTCGGGGCCGTCAAGCTGGCGCGACGCCTGCGGCGACCCCTCGTCATGACCGTGCACTCGACCGAGTACGATCGCAGCCTCGGACACCCGTGGACCGACGTCCTCGAGCGGGAGAAGGTCGGCCTGGCGGGGGCGGACCGGATCATCGCCGTGAGCCGGCACACGAAGGACCAGCTCGTCGAACGCTACGGGGTCGCCCCCGAACGGGTCAACGTAGTCTACAACGCGGTCCGCCCGAGCGAGCGGATCGGCCAGCTGGACCCCGCCCGACCGACCGTTCTGTACCTGGGACGCCTCGCCGCCATGAAGGGCGTCGACACCTTCCTCCAGGCGGCCGCCCGCGTCGCGGCCCGCAATCCGAACGTCGTCTTCATCGTCGCGGGGGAAGGCCCGGAGTTCCCGCGCCTGCTCAAACTCTCCGCCCAACTGGGGTTGGGGGACCGCGTCCTCTTCCTCGGGCGCGTCACCGAGGAGGAGCGGATGGGACTCCTCGCCCGGACGAGCGTCTTCGTTTTGCCGAGCGTCATCGAGCCGTTCGGGATCACCGCGCTCGAGGCGATGGCCGCCGGTATCCCGACGATCCTCTCGAAGACCAGCGGCGTCGCGGAGGTCGTTGGGAGCGCGTTCGTCGTCGACTTCTGGGACGTCGACGAGTTCGCGAGCCGGATGACGGAGCTCCTCGCGTACCCGGCACTTTCCAGGACGATGGGCGCGGCCGGCCGGGCCGAGGCGACGCAGGTGGGGTGGGCGGAGCGGGCCCTCGAGACGGCCCGAATCTACGCCGAGCTCGTCCAGACGCGAGGGAGCTCGCGGTGAAGATCGTCCTCTACTTCCACGTCCATCAACCGTGGCGCCTCGCCCGGTTCCGGTACTTCGACCTCGGAAGCGGCCGTTCGTACTTCGACGACGCACGCAACCGCGAGATCTTCCTTCGGATCGCGGACAAGTGCTATCGTCCGGCCCTGGGGCGCCTCGCCGAGGCGCTCGACACCCATCCCGAGTTCCGCCTCTCGCTGTCGATCACCGGCACGTGGATCGAGCAGGCGCGCGCCGACGCCCCCGACGTGATCGAGCTCGTCCGCCGGCTCGTCCGGACCGGGCGGGTCGCGCTCGTCGGCGAGACGTACTACCACTCCCTCGCCTTCCTCCTGCCGCCGCCCGAGCTCGCCGAGGAGGTCGACCTCCACCGAACGGCCCTGCTCGAGACGTTCGGCGTCGAGCCGAAGGTGCTGCGCATGACCGAGCTCGCGTACTCCGACGAGCTCGCCCGCTTCGCCGAACAGCAGGGGTTCAAAGGCATGCTCGCCGAGGGCTGGGAGGGGATGCTCCGCGGCCGGCCCCCCACCCAGCGCTACTTCTCCGCGGTGGCCCCCGCCGTGAGCGTCCTCGTGCGGCACTATCCGCTCAGCGACGACGTCGGGTTCCGGTTCTCCTCCCGTTCGTGGAGCGAGTACCCGCTCACGAGCGAGAAGTACGCGCGGTGGCTCGCCGAGACCCCGGGGGATCTCATCGGGCTCTTCCTCGACTTCGAGACCCTAGGCGAGCACCATCCGGCGTCGTCGGGGATCCTCGACTTCCTGAGCGCGCTGCCGACCGCCGTCCGGAGCCACCCGCACCTCGGATGGGCGACGGTCGAGGAGGCGCTCGAGGCCCCCGTCGGCGGCTCGGTCTCGGCCCCGACGACCGTCACCTGGGCCGATCAGAACCGGGACCTCGGGGCCTGGCTCGGCAACGATCTCCAGCGATCGGCGTTCGAGGCCGCGAAAGGGCTCGGCCGGCTCCTGCACCACCTGGACGACCCGGAGCTCCTGACGCTGTGGCGGAAGCTGATCACGTCGGACCACTTCTACTACATGTACCTCGGCGGCCACGGGGCCGACGCCGACGTCCACCAGTACTTCAGCTCGTACGGGAACCCGTACGACGCCTACGCGAACTACATGAACGCGTTGACCGACCTGCGCCAGCGCGCGCAGGCGCGGATCGATGCGGCCGCGGCCGAGACCCGCGCCCCGGTGGCCCGGTAGCGCCTCGTTCGCGTTCGGTCCTCGACCCTCAGCGGCGCGGCCCCGGGGGCGGTCGTCGCTCGACCCAGTACACCCCGACGCCGATGAACAGGGCTCCGAGGGCCGTCACCGAGATTACGCCGGCGAACACCAACGGCGGAAGGCCGAGGAGGGCCGTGGGGCCGGAGGAGGCCCCCGAAGGATAGGTGGAGCTCGAGGAGTTCTGGGGCACGACATAGAGGGTGGCGGTGGCGTTGGCGGTCTCTCCGTACCAGTCGACGAGAGTGCAGGTCACCTGGTAGGTCCCTAGGACGGCCGGGTAGCAGGAGAGGCCCGAGGAGTTCTCGGTGACGCACCCGATGGGCAGGTTGGTCCACGAGAACGTGTACGGCGGCGCTCCCCCGATCGGCTCGCTCTCGAACGCGACGGCGTCCCCGAGCTGGACGATCGACGGTTGGGCGAACAGGATGACGACCGGGCCCGCCGGGGGGAGGACCGTGAGCGAAACGACCGCGGACCCGTTGTCGCCGTCGAGGTCCTCCACCAGGACGGCGACGGTGTACCGACCGGAGTTGTTCGCGATGCACTGGTAGCGCGACGTGTTGAAGCTGGAACAGCCGGGGGGCAGTCCTTCGTACGAATAGGTGTACGGGGGAACGCCACCCTGGACGCTCACCGAGAGGGTGATGTCCCCGCCGACCCGCGAAGGGGACGGATAGATCGAGAAGTTGGCGATCGTCAGCGAGGCGGCGATCTCGGTGAGGTCGGTCCACACCCCCCCGACGTACGACCAAGTGTCCTGGAGGTTCGTGTTGCCGAGGCCGCCGAAGAAGAGCAGATAGCCGTCGGTGTAGTCGAACGCGGTGGCGTCGCCGAGTCGCTCGACCGGGCCAGGCGAGGTGATCGGGCTCCACGCACCGGCCCGGTACATCCAGGCGACCTCCGGCAACCCGTAGGAGAAGTTCCAGGCGGACGTGAACACGGCGCCGCCGTCCGCCCGATCGTAGCTGAAGGCGTCGGGTTCCGGCCACGGCGGGGCCGGCTCGGGATGCAGCTGGGTCCAGTCGCCGCCCTGGAACTCCCACGTATCGTTCAATCCCTCGATCAGGCTCCCGGCGACGCCGACCCCGCCGAACAGCACGGCGTACCCGTCGGCGGCGTCGTAGGTGAGGCCGGCCTCCTCGCGCGGTCCGGGAAAAGTAGTCGGGTTCAGCTCGGTCCACTGGCCTCCCGCGAACTTCCAGGTGTCGTCGAGGTAGGGGGCCGTCGTGGAGGTATCGTTCAACCCCCCGAACAAGAGCACGTAGCCGTCGGCGCTGTCGTTGGTCATCGCAGCCCCAAATCTCGTCGACGGGGACACCGACGGATGGAGCTGGGTCCACGCGCCGTGGTGGTAGGCCCAGGTCTGATCGGCCGCGGTGCAGACGCTGTCCGGCGCGTAGCTCGGGCCCCCGAAGTACAGCAGGTAGCCATCGACCTCGTCGTAGGCGAGGCTCGATCCGACGCAGTTCTGGGGGACCAGGGGCGGAGCGATCGACGACCAGCTGCCGTGGTCGAAGGCCCACATGTCCGTGGCCCCCTCCGCGCCGCTCGTCCCGATGGCTCCGAGGAGGACCACGTACCCGTCGGCCGAATCGTACGCGAGTTCGAAATCGTACGCCGCCTGCGGCGGAGGAACGGTCCGGGAGACGTCCGAGACGCCACGGGTCCCGGACTCACCTTCCGCCCCGGCGCACGCCGACGTGCCGAGCGCCCGGAGCCCGTGACAGGTCCAAGGAAGTTCTCCGGGTCGGGCCGGGCCGATCGCGAGCGTCGCCCGTGCGGCCGCGAGCTCGGCCGACGGGCCTGTCGCCGTCGGAGACCGGGGCGATGGCACCGCACCGGCGAATTCAGGGGGGCCGAGGGACCCGCCCGACGCGAGCATGAGTCCGACGAGCCCGGCGATCGCCAAGATCTGAGCCGCGCGGGGAAGACGTCCGAAGCTTCGGGCCGTGGGACCGCCCGCGCGCCCGGTCCGAGACCGACGCGCTGGATGGCGAGTAGCACCCGGCTCGGGCACGTTCCGACGAGTCTCCGGGAGGCCATGACCCTTTCACTGCGCGAGGGGCCCGTCGGGCGGCGGCGGTGGCCCGCTCGGCTCAAGTGTTGATCACCCGAACCGGGTGGAGCGACGAGCGACCCGTGGGGCCCGGCACTCACCGGCGGGAGCGGTCCCATCAACGCTCATATACCGGGCCCCCCTCGGTCGGCCCGCAGCGGGGTAGGGTAGTCAGGAAAGCGGCCGGGAGTTCCCGACCGTCCTGAAATCCCGACGGGCTCATAACCCGTAGATCCATGGTTCAAATCCATGCCCCGCTATTCAGCTCCATAGCCGAACGGCCCGGGAGCGCCAAGACGCGGGCCCGTCGGCTCCCTTGGTGCCTCGCCCTGTAGAACTCGTCGCTGACGGGGCCTCGGCACGACCCAGGTCCGCGGACGAAAGGCTCTACCCGACCTCGTGGGGTTTGCCCCCTACGGCGCTCATCGGTCGGTCGCGCGGAGGGACTTGGCGGCGAGCGGGCTCATAACGTAGATAACAGACCTTTCGGTTCGGGCCGGGGACCATGTACGCGGGTGGCAACGGCGTGGGCCGGTGGAACGCGATTCTCCAATCTGCGACGATAGCGGCCCTGATTGCAGCGCTGACCCTATCGGTACTCGGCCTGGGAATCGCGCCGACGCCCTCCCAATCCGCGTTCACGCCGACCGGAGAGGCGTGGATCTCTCAGAGCCACACGGACCGCGGGGACGTGCTCCCGGGCGCGACGTTCTCAGGCCCGGGGAATTGGACGGAACAGACCGACTATGGTGCCGCCTCCGGCTCTAGCGGATCCGGCGGCCTCGACGTCCTCGGCGACTCCTGCGTTTCCAATCTGAGCTACGCGTACTGCGTCGGGGGCCAGAACTTCCAATCCGGAACCGACGTCAGCGACGTGTTCTACGCCCCCGTTTCGTCCTCGGGGGTCATCGGGTCGTGGGTCGAGACGGTAGATTACGCGGCCGCCTCGGGTAGCTCCGGAACCGGCGGGATCGGGGTGGAGTTCCCGTCCTGTGTCGAGTACGGCGGCTACATCTACTGCATCGCCGGGAGCCTGTCGGTCTCCCCGTTCTTCGTGAGCAAAGTGTTCTACGCTCCCCTCTCCGCCAGCGGGGTTGGGGCCTGGACGGAGACCACGGACTTCGGCGCTGCGTCGGGGACCACCGGGAGCGGAGGGATCGACACCGCCGAACTAGCCTGTGCCGTGGTGGCGGGGTACGTGTACTGCGCGGGGGGAGGAACTTCGAAGGTCTTCTATGCCCAGCTCTCGGCGAGCGGGGTGGGCCCCTGGACCGAGACCACCGACTATGCGGCCGCGACCGGCTCGTCCGGGAGCGGTGGGCAGGCCATCTCGATCCAGGCGTGCGTCAGCAACGCCACCTACCTCTACTGCGTCGGCGGCCAGCTCTCCTTCTCCGCGACCAGCCGAGTCTTCTATGCCCCGGTGAGCGCGAGCGGAGTGGGAGCCTGGTCCGAAACGACGGATTACGGCGCGGCATCGGGAGCTACGGGAGCGGGTGGGTCGGCGATCTACGCGACGACCTGCTTCTCCTACAACGGATCGATCGTTTGCGTGGACGGGAACAATGCGACGAACACCGCCGTCGACTCCGTCTACTACGCCCCGCTCGCCTCGACGGGCGTAGGGGCGTGGGCCGTCGGCGGCCCCTTCGGTGACGCCCCTCTCTATACGTACCACGAGTACTGCTTCGTCGGCTCGCAGGTGTCGTCAGTCTTCGCCCTCTGCGATGGCGGCGGGGTCAGCGATACGTTTTCGTCCCCGCTCTCGAGCATCCATCGCGCGTTCACGAACCTGACGACGCAGCTCTCCGCCACCAGCGTGGTCGTGGGAACTCCCTGGTACGACACGGCGACCTTGCACGGAGCGACCGTCTTGGCCGGCGGGCAGGTCCAGTACACGGTCTATTCGGACAGCCAGTGCAATGGCAACGCTGGCGACAACATCACGGCCATCGATTCCGTCAATGTCTCGGGGGGGATCGTCCCCGACCTGCCGAGCCAGGTCGGCCGGGCCGGCGGCTTCTCGGTGCGGGCCTCCTACAGCGGAGATGCCCTCAACGCCCCTGCCGTCGCGTCCTGCGAGGTGATCCAGATCCTCCGGGCCGCTCCTTCCCTCACGACCGCTCTCTCGGCCACGTCGATCGCCGTCGGGGGGAGCTTCGGCGATTCCGCCACGCTCTCCGGTGGCACCCCCGACGCGGGCGGGGCCGTCACCTACTTCCTCTACGACGACGGCGACTGCGGTTCTGCGACGGGGCAATCCAGCCTGGCTCCCGTCACGAATGGCGTCGTCCCCTCTTCCTCCCAGTTCACCGCGGTCGGATCGACGAGCGGCTACCTCTCCGTGCTCGCTGTCTACAGCGGCGATGACAAGAACAGGGGAACAAGCGCGGCGTGCGAGCAACTCTCGCTCACCGCTACCGCGATGGTCGCGATCTCCTGCACGCCGGACGGGACCTCCCCAGGGACCCCGACCGCGTGCGCGGTGTCGGTGACCGCGATCGTAGGACCTATCGCGGGCGAGGCGGTCTCGCTTCGCAGCAGCAGTGCGACGGGGACCTTCTCTCCGGCCGTCTGCACCCTGAACCGCTCGGGCTTCTGCGGGTCGACGTACACGGACCCCACCGCCGGGGCGGTCGCCCTGACCGCCTCCTACGCAGGGGACGGGTTCAATCATGGTTCGCTCGGCAGCACGATCATCGGTAACTTCCCCAACCTTCCCTCCGGTGCGGCCTCAACCTCGACCACGATCGTGGGCGGCTCGGCCTCGGCGGATGATCGGAACTCCTCCGGCATCTCCGTGTCCCTGTCGGGATCGAGCGCGGTCGGCGGGACCGCTGTTGCCATCTTCGCGACCGACCTGGCGTCCGCTCCCGCCGGCGAGCCCGCGGTCTCGCTGTCGAACGTCCTGGGCTACTACGATGTCCGGATCTTCGGGGTGACGGACGGTTCGGTCACGGTCTGCATCTTCAACTCCCTCGTCGAGTCGAAGACCGTCCTCGACCTCCTCCCCCCGGAGACGGGGACCTGGGTCCGGGCCACCCGGGGGTCGCCCCTCAGTGGCGAGATCTGCGGGGACATTCCCGTGGCGAGCCTCTCGGGAACCCCCTTGGCCGCGGGCGACCCGCTCTCCTCGGTGCCCGCGCCCTCCCCGGCGCCGTCACTCGCCGGAACTTACGTGCTGGCCGCGGTCGTCGGGGTGGTCGTCGTCGTTGCCGTGGCGGTGGCCGTCTGGCGGAGGAGAGGCCGTGAGGATGCGAACCGAAGCCAGTAGGAGGGCGCGTCGACGAAGGGGCCCTAAGATATCGCGGAGGCTCGGGCGGTAGACGCCGCGGCCGCGGGCGATCTCCCCCGTCGGTAGCTGGTCGGACGCGTTGAGATACCCGTGACGGGCGTGCGCGTTGTAGGTGCACCAGCTCGGAATCGTGTCGAGCTCGGTCACGGGCTTCAGGGGCTCGCTCGCCGTTTCCCTCCTGCCTCGGCTCCGCGCGCCGGACGAGGAGAGGGCTTCTAAGCCCCGAACTCTTGCCCTTCCACCGCCCGGCGCAACGATCGTGACCGCCTACACCTCTGCGGAAGAGTTCGCGATACTTATCCAGACGGTCATTGTCCTGCTGATCGCCCGACGTTCGTACGCGATGACCCAGGGGGTGACGTACTCCGGCCCGAGGCTCATCATCCTCCCCGCGCTGATCGTAGTCCTATGGGCGCTGAGCGAGCTCGAGTCGATTCTGCTGACGCCCTGGGCACTTCCGTTCCTGATCGTGCTCGACCTCGTCATCCTGGTCCTCGCTGCGCTCGCGTTCACGGGCGTTGCAGAACGGATGACGGTCGTGGAACGGGGGCCCGCGGGGGGCTGGACCTACCGGATCGGATTCTCCCTCGCGGCCCTGTTCGTCGGCGCCTTCATCGTCCGCGTGGCCGTTGCCGCGCTATTGTTCCCGAGCTCGCTCGAGTTCGGTAGTCCGCCCGGCGGCTTTCCCCCGATCCAGCAGCAGACGGTGCTCGCGATCATCGATGCCCTCTACTCCATGAGCGCGGGGCTCCTCGTGGGACGCTCCCTCGGTATCCATCGTAAGGTGCAGGCCGCGTCGGCGAGGGCCGCCGGCGGCGGCGCCGGGTAGGTCGGGGCTCCCGGCCGCCTCTCGACCCTCCGCGGGGTCCACCCAGGGCACCGGGCCGGGCATGTCCCTGATCCCGGTGGCTCTCCGGACGCCCCCCGTATCGCGGAACCTTCCGTTGCGTTCCGCGGAATTGTAGCAACCTTCGAAAGTTTATCACGCCCGGCAGCGTCCCGCGTCCGTGACAGGATCCCCGGCGACCGGCTGGATACTTCGAATCCAACGATGGGCAGAGGGCGATCCCAACGTCCGACTCGCGCTGCTCGTCGGCTCGCAAGCTCGAAGGGAGATGCCGGCGGACCCGCTGTCCGATATCGACATCGCCGTGTTCGCGAGCGACCCCGATGTGCTCCTGCACGACGAGGGGTGGATCGCCGGCCTCGGGCCCTATTGGACGTCCCACCTCGAATCGAATGGCTTGCGATTGGGTGAGGAGCGCCGCGTCCTGTTCGTGGATGGGCAGGACGTAGACTTCGCCGTGTTTCCGGCCGGAGTACTGGTTGCTCTCCTCACCGACCCCCGAGCGACGGAGGTCTTGCGACGAGGGTTCCGGCCGTTGGTCAACAAGGACGCGATCGAGCTAGCGGCGCCCAGTCTTGAGCCGACTCCGCCCCGGCCGAGCGCCGCCGAGTTCTCGAACCTGGTCAACGACTTCTGGTTTCACCTGGTCTGGACCGCGAAGAAGGTCCGTCGCGGAGAGCTGCTCACGGCGGTCGAGGCGACCAACGGCTACCTGCGCGCGCTCCTGGTCCGGATGGTACGGTGGCACGCGCTCGTCCGCGGCCCGACCGGGAGGGACGTCTGGCACGGCACGAGGTTCTTCGAGAGCTGGGCCGACCCCCGGGTGATCCGGGACCTTCCCCAAACGATCGCCCGCTACGACGCCACTGCGGTGGCCCGGGCGCTACGGGCCTACCGCGCCCTGTTCTCCTGGCTCACGGAGGAGGTTGCCCAGGGCTCGGGCTTCCCCTCGCCGATCCCCGGCCAGGCAGCGCTCTCGATGTACCTGGACGCATTGCTCGAGGAGCCCAGGGAGCGAGCGTCACTTCGACGGTAGTGAGCGGCGTCGGGACGCCCGCACGAAGGCTCGCCTCCGGCCGAGCCGGCGGAGGGTGGCGACACCGCCTTGGTCACGGCCCGGGCGGCGGCGAAGGGCCGACAGGGGGAGTCCTTCCCCAGCCACGAACCTCCCGGCTGAGGAGGAGCGAAAGTCCCGCGACCAGGATCCCGAGACCCGCGAAGAGGAACGCTGGCCCGACGCCGTCAGTGACGATCAGGAGGCCGCCGAACGCCAGACCGACCGGGATCATCGCGTAGGACAGGGCGGTGTCGGTCGCGAAGAAGCGTCCGAGGAGTCGGTCCGGGACCGTTCGCTGCACGACGGAAGTGAACGTGACGCCGACGATCGAGGTGAGACATCCCTGGACCGCCATGCTCGCGATCGCGACCGGGGCGAGGGGGAGGACAATCAGGACGAGCAGCGGGACGCCGCTGCGCCCCCACAGGACCGGTATCCATACCCCTGGGGTGCGATCGGCCTTCAGACGATGCGTCAGGAGCGCTCCCGCGGCATACCCCATGGCGTTGGCCCCAAGCAGAAGTCCGAAGACTTCCGGTCCCGCGTGGAGGAACGAACGGGTGTACAGCACGAGGAAGACAAGATAGTACGTGAAGAAGTTCAGGACCATCCCGACGAGGGTCAGCGTCAGTAGGGCGCGCTGAGTCCGGAGGAACCTCAGGCCCGCCCGCACTTCCTCCACCTGCGACGCCGGCGCCTGGGCCGAGGGCCCGGCCGCTGGGGCCCGCGCGAGGGGAACGACCAGCAAGCCGAGGGCGAGGGCCGACACCGCGTAGAGAACGGAGCCGGTGAGGAATCCCACGCCGAGCCCGAAGAGGAGCACGAGGAATCCGCCGATCGGGCTTCCGACGAACCCCGAGATCGTGCCGCTGAACTGGAGGAGGCCGTTCGCGGGCGTGAGGTCGTCCTTGCCGACGATCGTCGGCAGGAACGCGTTGGACGCCGGACCGAAGATCGAGCCGAAGCAGGAGAGCACGAAGACCGCCGCGAGGACCACGATCGGATCGAACCCGCCTTGAAGGACCAGAACCATCAGCGACGCGAAGGTGGCGGCACGAGCGACCTGGGCGATGATCATCAGTCGGCGGCGGTCGTACCGATCCGCCCATGCCCCGGCGAACCACCCGATCGTGAGGCTGGGCACGAATTCGAGGACCCCGAGGAGAGTGAGGAGGATGGCCGCCTGGCGGGCAGCGTTCGAGGTGGAAATGAACCACTCGATGACGACGTTGCCGACGTACAGGCCGGTCAGCGATGCGGAGGAGCCTACCAGGAGGTAGCGGAAGTCGCGGTTGCGGACGAGCCGGGCGGTCGGGCCCGCCGGCAGGGCGGAGGGCGTCGCGGTCGCCTCGCTCCCCATGGCTAGGATTCACGCCTACGGTCGGACCTGAAAAGGCCCATGGTCAGCGTCCCGTCGAGCGTTCCCAGGCGCGCCCCTCCCGCGCACCATCTGTCCGATGGCCTCGCCGTTCGAAGGGACCGGTGGCGGCCCGAGCTGATCGCGAGGGACGGGGGCACATCGCGGGACCGGCTTAAAGTCCGAATCGAGACTTCAGGTACGAGAAGGCGGTCTTTCCCCTCTTGGTCCGGAACTCGATGGACGGGGGCGCGCCCGGCGGAACCCTGCTCCGGTCCCGCGTGCGCAGCGCGGCGGTCAGCTGCCGGTGACTCCAGGTGATCAGGACGTCGTGGTCCCTCGGGATGCCGTCGAAGGCGCGCACGATCCCCTTCTTGGAAACGGTCATCGACGCCGATTCGGACTCGGTGCGGAACCCCCAGACCTGAGGGAGGTAGCCGCGGATGAGCCCGCCAAAGAAGCCGTGAAGGTAGTGCTGGAGCTGGGATTCGACTTCAGGCTGGAGCGAGGCGAGCAGCGACTCAAGCTCCGACGTCGCGCGACCCCCCATCGAAACGAACGCGGCGCAGTATTTCATGCTCGGCCAAGTCCGGAGAAAGGTCCCCAGGGCCCCGCGTCGATGACGAGATCGTCCGGCCGTCATCTTCGCGACCGCCGCAGCGTGCGAGCATGACGGGGGCTCGACCCAGGGAGCGCGCCGGTACCCCAAACGATTAACAGCCGCCGGGCATCCATGGCATCGAAGAGGGATGCGCGGTCTGGCTCGCGGGCACTGGCGTCACCGACCCCCACGGGCCGGTCGCCTTGGGGGCATGAAGGCCGATTCGCTCGGGCGCGCCGAAGCATCCTCGAAAGGAGAGGGGACGTGAGCCCGCCAATCTCTCTGTAGGACGGTAGTCAGATGGAAACGAAACCGAAGGACCGGGCCAGCTCCGCCCTCAAGTTCACGGGAGGCGAGGATGAGAAGATGCAGAAGATCGTGGACGAAGTGGACCGATTCTTCCAGAGCGTCCACGCGGACATCGAGGACTGGAAGTTCTCCATGGAGGACTATGGCGACGGCCCGCGTATCTTTGTCCGGTTCCAGATCCACATCAACAAGCCGGGGAGTTCCTCGGGCCGCAAGATCTCTGGGGACAAGCCACCGGCGCTGACGGACGTCAACGAGCCCAAGGTCGCCGTGGCGATCCCGGACGCCCAGTCGCCCCCCGAACCGAGCGTGAGCCCGAAAGAGGGTCACGAGCCAGAGGGCACCCGCGCCGCCCTGCGGGAAGATCCGGACCTCGCGTCGTTCGTCGAGCTGTGGAGGCGCAAGCGCGCCAGCAACCAGGGAGCCGAATTCCACAAGGTCGGCGCCCCCTATGTCGATGGGGTATCGGAATGGAAGGGGACCAAACGCAGCGGCGATCCGGCTCCTCGCGACGTGCCCTCCGAGCGCACCGATGAAGAACGGAAAGTTCCCGATTCCAACTCCTAGGACGCGGATCCTCGAACGGGGTGCGGAGCCGGCGCGCGGGCAGAACCGGAATCGTGACCCGGGTCATCGCCCGCGCGCGGTACCCGGAACGGACCTCTCGGGGCACTGAGACATGACGGAACCCCCGACTCCCCCTTCGAATCCCGTCATCTCTTTCGCCAAGACGCTCGACACGAAGACGATCGAAGTGTTGGCCCTCTCGGTGTTTCGGACGATGTTCGCCGACGGTCTCCGCCTTCCGCTCAAGGTGGAGGGCATGGTGGACATGGACGTCGTGATCCGGGACAGCAACGTGATCCTGAACCTGAACGAGGTCCACGTGAATGTTCCCGAGCTGCTGATCTGGCGGATCACCTTCGCCTATCAAGGCAAGCCGGTCATCGAGTACGGCCGCGGGATCAAGAACGACACGAAGATCCACATCCCTCAGCTCTGTTTCCTTCTCGTCGCAATGTGGAGGGAGAAGAGGCGCCAGCTCAAGGCCAAGGCCCGCGGGGACGCGACCCGGGAGAGGGAACTGCTCACCATGTCCGTCGCAACGAAGCCCCCCGGGAGTCCCGAGGAAACGGCGATCTGATGCCGAAGACCAGGTCCCGGTCCCCCCACGAAGGGATGCACATCGCGTTCTTTCGTGAGGTCCTCCGCGACATCCGCCGGACCATGGCCGAGCAGTACGGCCTCAGCCGAGTATCCGTTCGCCCGATCCGATCGGATGCCTCGAGGCTCTCGATCCCGGTCAAGATCACTGGGGTCAATCGATCCGGCGTGAACGTACGGTACTTCGGCAAGATCCTGGGGAGCAACGACATCCTGTCGGACCGCACGATGCAGCTCGTCAAGAACCTGTACCTTCACATGAACGCCCAGGACCCGATCTTCGGCTTCACGGAAACGACCGAGGACATGGCCCGGCAGCAGTACGAGAGCCTGCAGGCGATCTACAAGGCGGGCATACCGACCGCGCGGCCGTTCGGCTATCACCTGGTCAACGGGAAGATCTGGCTCCTCGTGGCGGAGTTCCTCGATCTGCGGCCGGTCTCGGAAGCGAAGGAGGTGTCGGCCGAACAGATCGACACCATGTTCGGCTACCTCAAGCGGCTGCACAGCAAGGGGATCTTCCACGGCGACATCAAGCCGGACAACATCACGATGGGAGACAAGATCTACATCCTCGACTGCGGGGTCTTCCGCACGGACGTGCCCGCCGCGAAGAAGCAGGCCTACGATCTGGCGTGCCTGCTCTGCTCCGTCCCGGCCAGTCATCCGGTGGAGGCCACGGTGCGGAACGCCCGCAAGCATTACTCCCGGCAGAACCTCTTGGATGCCGTCGAGTACATCGATCTCGTCCAGCAGCGTCAGGACTTCCACTTCACCAACGAGCAGAAGGACGCTCTCAAGCGGGCGATCGCGGGCTGAACCGACCGGGTGCCCCGACCCCCACCGGTCGGAACCGGCGGTAAGCGCGATCTACTCCGCGTCGGCCTTCGCTTTCTTGGGCGAGCGCACCAGCGCGATCGCGTGGATCTCGATCCGGGTGCCTTCCTTCGTCTCCTCGACGGAGAACTTCCACTGCTCGAGCACCGCCTTGAGGTCCGAAAAGAAATTCTTCAGGTCAAGGCTCTTCTCCTTGATCCCCTTCTCTACATCCAGCTTCGACATCGGTAGGCACTCGGCCCATCGAAACCGAAAAGCACAGATAAGCATATCTCAAAATCGCCTCGGTACGCGCGATCGTTCCGTCGGTTGGAGAGATTCATCCTGGAAGCTCCCGACGTTCAGGATCCTCTCTCTCGAAAGGCACGGGGCGCGCATGGGTGGAATTGAGGGCGCCTCCACGATCCCAGGCCCCGACGGCGACCGGACCGGTCGGCCTTCCCGGTCCCGACAAGCCCCTGATTCGACCGGCTCGCCGTCGGAGCTGACCTCCGAGGGGACCGGTCCTCCGGCTGGCCGATCGACACCCCGACCCGGTCGGGCCCTCCGAGCCCTGCTCCCATCGCCGATCTCCGCCCGGCATGCGCTCTGGGTCCTCATCCTCGGGTTCGCGGTCGAAGGGGCGACGGAGGTGTTCCAGTTCCTGGAACGTGACGATCTCACCCAGGGCCCTCTCGAATACTACACGACCCTCGCGACCACGATCTTCGGATTCTATCTGATGTTCCTCGGGTTCCGGGAGTGGCACGCATTCTACCCGAAGCCGGAGCGGAGGAGGGCGGCCGAACGTGCCGGCAGGTGGCCGTGGTTCGGCATCTCGCTCTGGGGCGGCGGGACCGCGATGACGGCCCTCCTGGATGTCGTGGTGGGCGGCGGGGGGAGCGGTTCGGCCCCCTTCTGGATCGTCTGGCCCGTGGGGGGTCTCGTTGTCCTCGCCTTCGGGGACTTCTTCTTCGGCCTCCGGAAGCTGGCGTACCCGCTGGGATCCTCGAGCGGCCACGCCCTAGGCTGGACGGGGTTCGTCTGGGCGCTCGGTGTTGCGACGGTCGCGGGTCTCGTCGTCGGCGATCGGGTCATCGTTCTCCTCACCGAATTCGTCACGAACTGGGTCGCGCTGGTCGCTTCGCTCGCTCCGTTCGTCGTGGCGATATCGCCCCTCTTCGTCGCCTACACGCTGATGATCGGTGCCTACTGGCCGGTGCTCACCAAGCTAGGCGCCGGCCCCCCCGACAGGTGACGTCCCGAGCGAAGGGCTCGAGCCCGGAAGTGGGAACCGGGAATCCACCCACTCCGGCCGCAGCGGCTCATCCTTTAAGCCCGGGTCCGGGTTGTTGGCACGGTGGCTCCCGTCAAGACGCGGACGATCCGCGTACAGGTCTTCCTTCGCGTCTCCCCGAAGAAGGCCTTCAAGGCGATCTCCGAGCCCAAGCGTCTCGAACGCTGGCTCCTGGACGAGGCAACGCTTTCACCCCGTACCGGCGGCCGGTATTCGTTCCGGTGGAAGGGTGGGCCGACGCACACGGGACGAGTGCTGGAGTTCGTGCGTGGGAAGCACCTCACGCTGACGTGGCAGTGGCCCGGGGCGGGGGACCTCCTGGTGACCAAGTTGAAGATCTCGGCGACCCCGAAGGGCCGTGGAACGGTGGTGAAGTTCACGCATTCCGGCTTCCCCAAGCAGGAACGTTGGGTGGACCTCTACGGCGGCGCGATCCAGGGCTGGACGTACTTCCTGATGAATCTCAAGTCCGTCCTCGAGCACGACCACGACCTGCGATCTCCGGAGGATTGGTAAGGACCGGCCTCGGCCGGCGCTTCGCTCTGGTCGGTCGACCGGCGCCCCCTAAGCTGGGGGCCCCCGTCGAACGCTCCCGGTGCGCCCGATCTCTCGGTCGGGGCGCATGGTCCGGGGCGCGCGCCCTATCGACCCTTCTTCCCCCCGCGACGGTCGTTTATCTCGAAGCTCCTTCCGGACGACCGTGCCGCGACCTTCCCGTTCCTATGGCGGCGAGATCGTGGCCGTTGCTCTCGTGGTCGTCGTCATCGCCGTTCTGATCGTGGCGCAGGTCTACGCCCCCTCTTCGCGATCGCCCCAGGGACCCCAGATGAACCCGACGTTCGACGCCATCGTCTTGGGCCTGACCTCGACGACCTATGTCGGGGCCGACATCTGGTACAACTTCACGGTGACCGCCGCCGAGAGCAACCTCTCATGGAACGGGATCCTCTTCTCGATCACGCCGGGGCCGCTCGCGCGCGGCGAGTCCAACTGGACGCTCGAGGTCGGGAACGCTTCGTCCGGCCTCGTCGTACCGTTCACGGCGGCGTTCGGGAACTGGACCTGTTCGAGCTCCGCGCCGTTGCAGGTGGGCGAGCAGGTCGTGCTGAAGGTTGACTCGCCGTTGGTGGAGGGCTACCTCACCGCCTTGTGGCTCACCGGGGGTGGGGGGAGCGACCGGGTGAGCATCGACTGACGGCCGACGCACCGCGCCGGTGCGTCAGGTTCCTAAACCCCCGCCCTCTCCGAGGGACGTGAACCGGAACCTCCGCCTGCTCGGCTTCGGCGTGGCGGTCCGGATGATGGGCAACGCGATCTACGCGCCGTTCCTCGCCCTGTTCCTCGCGAACGTCCTCCACCTGCCGTACTTCGAGATCGGGCTGATCATCGTCGTCATCGGAATGATCCAGCTCCCGTTCAACTTCCTGGGCGGGCTGCTCACCGACCGTTGGGGCCGGCGCCGTCTGATCCTCATCGGTCTCTTCACCGAGGCGCTCACGACCGCTGCGCTCGCGTACGCCTTCTCGATCCCGTCCCTCGCGGGGGCGATCGCTGCCGCGACCCTGGGCGGCATCGTGACGACGACCACCGGCCCCGCGTCGTCGGCGTACATCGCCGACTTCGCGGAGGGCGCGGAACGGACCCGTGGATTCACGTTCTACCGGATCGGGTTCAACGCCGGCTACTCCGCCGGCGTGACGCTCGGCGGGCTCCTGATCTCGTTCGTCGGGTTCGCCGGGGCCGTCGCCGTCGCGGCGGCCTTCATCGGCGCGGGGGCCACGTTCCTCCTCGCCACGCTCGAGCCTTCGCCGGGCGACCTCCGCACGGCCGCGGACGCCGTGGCCCGGAGGACCGCGGGGCCCGGATCGACCGCCCCTGCGGGCCGTTCGCTCGGGGATAGCCTCCGGATCCTCGCGAAGGACTCGGTCGCGCTCGAGGTCCTGTTCGCGGTGGCGCTCGCGGCCGTCGTCGTCGGGCAGTGGGCCATCACCTTCCCCCTCTACGTGCACAACGTGCTCGGGGTCTCGTACTCGTTGCTCGGGATCGGCCTCGCCCTCAACGGGCTCGTCGTCGTCTTCGGGCAGCAGGCGACGACGGAGAGCGTCATCGGACGCCGGCACACGACGATCGCGATCCTGGGCCTCGCACTCTACGTGGTCGCCTTCGTCGGCCTCGGCGTCGCGGGCCTCTACGTCTTCTTCCCGACGGCCATCTTCTTCCTGGCGGTCGTGGTCATCACCTTCGGGGAGAACCTGATCACGATCCCCCAGGCAACGCTCCCATCGAACATGGCCCCCAAGGAGGAGATCGGCTCCTACAACGGCGCGTTCGCCATGGTGGGCGC